>WNGG01000099.1_pt1 | contig 79470 bp, 74 predicted proteins | sample 5400661 | NCBI WGS metagenome assembly WNGG01 (sample SAMN13153372, study PRJNA577476) | soil metagenome | isolation source: 100 cm soil or saprolite under Garry oak tree replicate 1 | place: USA:California | collected 2016-06-15
ACTCGCTGGCGCTTTACCCAGTGCCGAAGGGCCCGCTGGTGACGCGGTACTTCCTCGAGCCGCCGATCTGGCTCTGGAACGGCCGCGCCGTCCTGGCCGCCAACACCACCGGCAGCCGCGGGGACACGATCAGCCAGCTAGGCGCCTACGATCCACGCTCGGGCCACTGGCATCTCCTGCCGGTCCCGCCCCGAGCCCCGGTAGCCGCCAACCCCCTCTGGGCGGGTCGCGAAGTATTGCTACTGACCGCCGCGGGCAAGCTCCTGTCCTTCCACCGTTAGGAGTAGGTCTGGCCAGACAGTCACCCCGGCCATGCGTTCCAGCAGGGGCCGGGGTCAGCTGTCATGCCCGGCCGAGGTGGCCGAGATAGGTCTTAGACCCGCCCCCACGGCAGCACCGCCGTGACGGCAACGGCCAGGAACAACAACGTCAGATACCCGATCGACAGATGAAACAGCCGCATCGGCGCCGCGGCTGCCCCGGCCGCGATCCGCCCGCGCATCCGGTGCGCCTCGGCCAGGAACCACGCCCCGAGCCCGACCGCGCAGGCAGCGTAGACCCAGCCAGCGTACGGCGCGAGCGCCAGCGTGGTCGCCACCATGATCCAGCTGTAGACCACGATCTTCTTGGCGACCACCTGCGGCGTGGCGACAACGGGCAGCATCGGCACGCTGGCCGCCGCGTAGTCATCCCTGAACTTCATCGCCAGCGCCCAGAAATGCGGCGGGGTCCAGAAGAAGATGATGCCGAACAGCACGAGCGCCGGCCAGGCGACCGTGCCGGTCACCGCGGCCCAGCCGACGAGCACGGGAAAGCAGCCCGCGGCACCGCCGACCACGATGTTCGAAGCCGTGCGGCGCTTCAGCCCGAGCGTGTAGACGAAGACGTAGAACAGCAGCGCCGCGTCGGCGAGGGCGGCGGACAGCCAGTTCGCGAGCAGCCCGAGCAGCAGCGTCGACGCGATCACGAGCACGATGCCGAAGGCGAGCGCCTCGGCCGGCCTGATCGCGGCCTCGCCGCCGGCCCTGGCCACCAGCGGCCGGCGTGACGTGCGCCGCATCACCGCGTCGATGTCGCGGTCGATGTAGCAGTTGATCGTGTTCGCGCTGCCTGCCGCCAGGGCGCCGCCGACCAGCGTCACGGCTATCAGGGCGATCGACGGCAACCCGCGCCTGGCCAGCAGCATGGTCGGCAGCGTGGTCACCAGCAGCAGTTCGATGATCCTCGGCTTGGTCAGCGCGACCAGCGACCGCGCGATCAGGCCGACCGGGCGGCGCCCGATCCGCGACGAGTCGCTCCCCGCCGGTGCAGCCTGACCAGCCACCGCGTCAGGGAGCGCGCTCGCCGCCTGGGTCACTCGCCGTCCTCCGTGCCTTCGTCCGCGGGCTGTGCCTGCCCTGGCTCCGCCGCGGTCTCGGTCGTCCCCGCCGGTTCAGCGGCTGGGCTCACCGTACCGGCCTCACCGGCGCCTGCCCAGCGGCTCGACGTCATCGCCACGTGCCCCGGCACGTTGTGCGCTCCGCGGAAGCGCAGGTACAGGGCTCCGGCGACGATGATGAACATGAGCATCGGGAACGCGAAAGTCAGATTGTACCCAGCCGGCGTGTTACCAGGATGGACTACCGCGAGTAGCGCTTCGTGCACTGCTGCCTCCTGCTGCAAGTCACGGGACTTGATGCAGGCCCGACCGGTCGGGACCGGGCCCGCCTACATACTTACCGCCATCGGTGACCTGATGCTCGCCCGTCCAGGCCAGCCTCCACACCACCGCCGCCTCAGTGCACGATATAGAAGAGCACCCACAGCACGACCGCCGCTACCGCCATGAAGTTCCAGAACAGCGTGAACGCGCTCAGCGAGGCCTGGAACCGCTGCACATGAGCCGCCTCGGTGAACGTCGGCGGCTGCTCGGCGAATGAGATCTCGGGGATCTGCCTGCCGCCCATCACCAGGATCTCCAGCCAGACCGCGATGCCGAGCAGCAGCACGGCGAACACCACGGAGGCGCCGACGAAGACGCTGGCGAAGCCGTTGGCGCCCGGCTGGAACGGCAGCGTGGCGAGCTGCAGGATCTGGAACGTCACGGCCACGACGGCGAGCGCCAGGGCGATCACCGCCAGGCCGGACCAGGCGGACTTGCGGCCGGCCTTGAGCTGCTGCAGGCCGAACGACTGGGCCGCCGCGCTGACGACGACCGCCGCCATGATCACCGCGCCTTCCCACGCCTGCGGCCCGGTGAAGCCCGCCGGATGCCACAGGCCGTAGTTGTTGACCGCGCGCAGGTAGAAGAAGGCGAACACGAATCCGCCGAGACCGGAGGTGACGACGCCGATCAGGAGGCGCGCGCCGGTCCATGCCGAGTTCAGCGCGGCCTCGTGATAGAACGCGGCCTCCTCCTGTGCCCGGCTCAGGCCGGAGACCCCGGCCGGGGTTGTCTCAGCCATTGTCTATGCCTCCGCTCGTGCGGTCTCGGTACCGGAGAATGCCGCGGTCAGCACGCCGACCGGCGGGTGCAGGTCAGCGACCGGCGGGCCGTCCTTCACGCCGTAGTCGTACGGACCCGACAGCACCACGGGGACCTGGTCGAAGTTATGCGCCGGCGGCGGCGAGGAGGTCTGCCACTCGAGCCCGCGGGACTGCCACGGATTGTCGGTCTCGCGCACCCTGGTGACCACGGTCGACCAGACGAAGTTGATCACGAAGAGCAGGATCGACCCCCCGAGGAAGAACGCCGAGATCGAGACCCAGTCGTTCAGCGTCTGCAGGTTGCGCGCGTACTCGAACACCCGGCGCGGCTGCCCGGCCAGCCCGACCGCGAACAGCGGCAGGAACGTCGAGTTGAACGCGATGAACATCAGCCAGAACTGCGCCTTGCCGAGCCTGTCGTCCAGCTTGATGCCCAGCATCTTCGGCAGCCAGTAATAGCACCCCGCCATGAAGGCGAAGATCAGGCCGCCCATGATCGTGTAGTGGAAGTGCGCCATCACGAAGAAGCTGCCGTGCTCGGTGGTGTCCGCGGGGATGTCGGAGACGAAGACCCCGGAGATGCCGCCGATCAGGAAATTGAAGAAGAACGCCAGGCAGAACAGCATCGGCACGGTGAACCGGATCTTCGCCTTCCAGAGCGTGCCCATCCCGACCAGGAAGATGAATCCGGTCGGGATCGAGATGAGCTCGGTGGTGAGCATGAACAGCGGCCGCATGTCCGGGTTGATCCCGCTGTTGAACAGGTGATGCTGCCACACGAAGAAGCTCAGCAGCGTCACTCCGATGATGCCGGCGGCGGCCACCTTGTAGGCGAACAGCGGCTTGCGGCAGAACACCGGCAGCAGCTCGAGCACGATGCCGAAGCCAGGCAGGGCCAGGATGTAGACCTCGGGGTGGCCGAAGAACCAGAACAGGTCCTGCCACAGGTAGGTGCTGCCGCCTAGCCGCGGCGCGAAGAACGCCGTCTGCGCGGTCCGGTCGGCCAGCAGCATGTACGTGCCGCCCACCAGGACCGGCGCGGCCAGCGTCATCAGCACCGCGGTGCCCAGGATGGCCCAGACGAACATCGGCAGCCGGCTCCAGCGCATGCCGGGTGCCCGGTAGCAGATGACCGTGACCAGGAGGTTGAAGCCGACCAGGATGATCGAGATGCCCATCAGGCCGAACGCGAACGCGTACGCGTCGGCGCCCAGCCCGTCCTGCACCGACAGCGTCGGGTAGCCGGTCCAGCCATAGTGGAATCCGCCGAGCAGGATCGCCGACAGCAGGATCAGGAAGGCCACCGGCGTCAGCCAGAAGGACAGCGCCTCGAGCCGCGGGTACGCTACCCGCTTCGACCCGATCATCAGCGGGACCAGGTAGTTGCCGAACGGCCCCAGGATGACCGAGGTCATCAGCATCATCATCATCGTGCCGTGCTCGCCGACGATCTCGACGTACGCGCTCGAGCTGAAAACGTGATGCACGGGCGAGAGCAGCTCGGTCCTGATCGCCATCGCGAACAGCCCGGCCGTGCAGAAGTAGATCACCATTCCGACCAGGTACTGGAGGCCGACGACCTTGTGGTCCTGGGTGAACCGGAAGTACCTGGCCAGGCCCGTGCCATCGCCGTTGCGGAGCTGGTAGTCCGGGATCCGCCGACCGATGACCTGGTTGAACAGGTCGTTGAAGACGCCCAGCCCGATCAGCCAGCCGATCACCAGGAACAGGTAGCCGAGCACGATCGGGGTGTCGTTGGTGTCCGGCGAACCGCCGCCGGCAGCGGCCTGCGGGTATCCCGACGTGATCAGGTTGCCCAGCCAGTGGCCGAGCATATACCCGGCCACGGCGCCGATGATGGCGGTGTGGATCGCCGGGCGCATCCACCACGGCCGGGCTGCCGGTTGCGCTGCGGGCTCGCCGCCGCCGGTCCTCCCGCTCGTGCCTGGCTCTGTCTCGATGGCCATCAAAGTCACCTCATCGCTTCAACGGACGCTGCCCTGGCCAGGCTGGTCATGGCTGGACCGGGTCCTCAGGCGGGTAGAAGCCGCCGCCGGCCGAGGTCAGCCCGAGCTTCTTCATGACGGGACCGCTCCTGAACGCGGGGATCACCGTCGGGTCGTAGGTCGTCGCGTAGGCGGGCAGCAGCCTGGTCACGTCGGCCATGAACGCCTTGGTCGACGAGGTCCACGCTTGGAACTGCGCGACCGTCATCACCTTGCCGTAGTCGAACATCGCGCCGTGCCAGAGCCCGCACAACTCGGCGCAGCGAACGGTGAAGTTCCCGGTGTGCTCCGGCTTGGTGTAGGCGACGTTGTCCACGTTGGGGTTCGCGTCGGCCTTCACCCCGAGCTGGTAGGCCCAGAAGCTGTGGATCACGTCGAGCGAGGTGACGTTGAACTGAACCCATTGGCCCTCCGGCAGCACGAGCCTGGACGTCTCGAACCCGCCGAACTGCGGATACCGGTAGACGAACCGCCACTGCTGCGCGATCACCTGGACCTCGACCACCGAACCCGGGCTCCAGGAGGTGAGCGACACGTTGCCTGGCGGCTTCCAGATCGGCGCCGGGCCCTCGCCGGCGCCCGCGCCGTGGGAGCTGATCAGCGAGGTGGTGCCGAACACCGCGAGCGCGAGCACGATCACGGACGTGCCCGCGATCCAGATGGTCTGAATCCTGGCGTGCCCGTGCAACGGGGGCCCGTCCTCGTCGTCGCCCTCGCGGTGCCGCCACACGGTCAGCGCGTAGCCGAAGTAGACCAGCACGAAGACCACGACCGGCGCCGACATGACGGCCATGATGTTGATGGCCGTCTGCTCCTCGCTCGCCGAGGAGGTCAGCTTGCCCGGTGGCATGTGCGGGCCGAGCACGAACCAGAGGAGCAGGTCCGTGGCCAGCGAAACGATCAGCCAGATCAGGAAGATCCGCAGCCCGTGGCGCGGTTCGCTGGAGCCCGCGGCCGGAGCCGCCTGCGCGTCGGCGGCCATCAGGACGCCACCTCCATCTGTCCGGTCATGAAGCCGAAGGTCTGCATGGGGCCGCCGAACCCGGTCAGGAAGCCGCCGCCGCAGGGCACCCGGCACTGCCAGAAGTAGGAACCGGGCCTCTTCGGCGCGAGGAAGCTGAACTTCATCGTGGCCTTCGGGCCCGAGGTGCACGGGGAGTCAGTGCAGAGGGCGTTGTTCTCCGCCACGGTCGTCGGCGAGCCCATCGGCACGTTGAGGCCGATGGCGGGAATCGTGAACGTATGGCCTACCGAGCAGGTACGCCACGAGTCCAGCACCTTGACGGTCTGGCCGTCGATGTTCACCGTGCCCCCGATCGTCCCGGTGACCTTGCCCCAGAACGGGTTGCGCAGCGGGGTGCAGCCGTCGTAGCCCAGAACGGTGACGTTCACCGTTGCGCCGGCGGGGATCTTGAACAGGGTCGTGTGCACCCACTGCTTCGACTTCGGGTCCTGGATGAAGTAGGAGACCCAGTCAGGGTGGGTGCTGACGGTGTTCTGCGGGTCCTCCTGCAGGACAACGTTGACCTGCTGACCCGAGCCCTGCCCCGCGCCTGAGGTGAAGTCGATGACCGGCGGAACGGTCAGGAAAAAATGGATGACGACGAAGATCGCGCCACCGACCACTGCGAGGAACGCCGCGAGCAGGGTTCCTACGCGGACCGGTAGGGACATCAGTCACCTCGCTTCTTCGCGGCGCGTAGCGCGCACGACTCGGTCCGGCGCTGCGGATCATCCAAACGGCACCGGAAAGCAAACGACTGCACCGATAGTGCTGCTCGGCCGAAACTCGTCGCAAGAGCTTGCGGTCCGGATGACGAAACTGTCATCATGCGCACCACCGGCGCCCGGACCGGAGCCGTGTCCGCGCTGGCCGGGAACTGGGCGGCCGTCGTGGGTAATTGCCCAGCACGTGCGCTCATGAACGTTATACGGCGTTTAGGTTCTTTAGTCTTGATGTCTTGACTTGACAGTGATGCAGGAGTAGACCACTTGCCGAGGACCAGTTTGGCGCTTCGGGGCGATGAGCCTGCCCGCCTACCGCGTGACCTTGGCCCCGAGGCCGCCACGAGGGATGATCGAAGGCGCGATGACCGCGGCACGTGAGGACTCCCGGACGGCAGGCGCCAGGTCGGGCTGGGCCGGCTCGGGCTGGTCCGACCCGCGGACGCCCCCGGCATCGCCGCGGATCCTGCTCGTCGACGACGAGCCGCAGATCAGCGGGTTCGTCGGCCGGGCGCTCGAGCACGCCGGCTACCAGGTCGACGTCGCCGACGACGCGGTGAGCGGAGTGCGGCTGGCCGCCGGCGGCGGCTACCACCTGGTGATCCTCGACCTGATCATGCCGGACATGGACGGCCGCGCCGCGCTGGCCGCGATCCTGCGCGCTCATCCCGCCCAGTCGGTGCTCATCCTCTCCTGCAGCTCCGACCCGGCGACCAAGGTGGAGTGCCTGGACCTCGGCGCCAAGGACTACCTGACCAAGCCGTTCTCCCTGGCCGAGCTGACCGCGCGGGTCCGCGCCAGGCTGCGCGAGAACGCACAGCGCAGCGAGGTCATGCAGGTCGGCGAGCTGACGCTGGATGCCGGCCGCCTGGTTGCCGACAGCGGGACCGGGCCGGTGGCCCTGACCAGGCTCGAGTTCCTCTGCCTGCGCGCCCTGATGGAGCATGGCAGGGACTCGGTGACCAAGAGCGAGCTGCTGGCGTCGGTATGGGGCATCGAGTTCGATCCTGGCTCCAACATCGTCGACGTGTGCATCAGGCGGCTCAGGGCGAAGCTCGGGTTCGCCCTGATAGAGACGGTGCGCGGTGAGGGTTATCGGCTCGCCTCCTGACCGGCCGCCGGCGGCAGGCACCGCCAGGGCCGACCGGTCACCCGAAGCCGCCGATGTCGCGCCGGGTGACGGGACCGGCGAGCCGGCCGGATCGCCGGCCCAGGCGATCTCCCAGGCCGAGTTCGCCTGGCTGCTGCTCTGGCTGGTCTGCGTCATCGCGATCGTGGTCTTCCCCGCGTGGCAGGTCATGCCCTACGACGTGGTCTGGACCAGCCTGCCGCTGCTCGCCGCCGTATTCGTCGCCCTCGCCTGGCAGGCCAACCGCCGGATGGCCGCGCGGGAGCGGGCCAGGATCGCGGCCGAGGCGCAGCGGCTCCTGCTGGTCCAGCGGCAGTTCCTGCAGGACGCGTCGCACCAGCTCAGGACGCCGATCACGATCGCGCTCGGCCACGCCGAGCTGCTGGCCGGCGCGCTGGCGGGACGGCAGCGGCGCGACATTCACGTGGTGGTCGGGGAACTCGAGCGGCTGAAGGCGCTGAGCGAGCGGCTGCTGCTCGTGGCCGCGGCGGAGAACCCCCGACTTCCTCTCCCCGGCGCCGGCCGACCTGGACATGCTCGCGGCCGAACTGGTTCTGCGCTGGCAGCCGGTCGCCGCCCGCTGCTGGCGGCTCGGCCAGCTTCAGCCGGTGACGGCGCTGGTGGACGCCGAGCGGCTCGAACTGGCGCTCGACGCGCTGATCGAGAACGCGGTGCGGTACACCGGTCCGCAAGACGAGATCGCGGTCTCGGTCATCGCCGACGGCGGCGACCAGACCGCCCGCATCGTGGTCGCGGACAGCGGGGAAGGGATCGCCGCGACCGACGTCCCGCATATCTTCGACAGGTTCCGCACCTCGGCCGGCCCGGGCGCCAGGGGCACCGGGCTCGGGCTTGCCCTGGTCCGCGCCGTGGCCCGCGGCCACGGCGGCGACGTGACGGTCAGCAGCGCGCCCGGCGAGGGCAGCCGGTTCGAGCTGACGCTTCCGGTCCGCCCGGCCCGGCCGGGGACACGGCGCGACCCGGCGGCCCGCGCCCCGGCGGCCCGCGCCCATGCGGCCCGCGCCCATGCGGCCCGCGCCCATGCGGCCGGCGACCCGGCGGCCGGCGACCCGGCCGTCACCGTCGGTCAGGCCGGCCGGACCGGCCGTGCGCCGGGTAGCCTTCCCCGGGACAGCCTCCCCCAGCAGACCGGAGCCGGGTAGATGCAGACCGCCAGGACGGACCCTCCGCCGCCGCCGTACGTGCCGGTCCGCTCGACCGGCTGGCCGACCAGGCGCATGCCGCGCTGGGCGGTTGCCGCCGGGGTGGCGCTGCTGGCCGCGGCGGTGGCCGTGGGGCTGGCGCACCGGCCGACCACCGGGCAGCGGGCCACCGACCTGCGCGGGTTCCTGCACCAGCTCAACGCCGACGTCGAGTCGTGCTCCGGCGGCGTGCGCGAGTCGCTGTTCGTGCTGCGGCAGATCGAAACGGGCGCCAGCCGGGACCTGGCGACCGCGCTCAGCGTGGCCAGGACGGCGGCCGCCAACTGCTCGCCGGCCAACAACGAGCTGCTCGCCGATCTCACCGCCGCCCACCCGCCCGAGTCGCTCGCCAGCTACCACCTCGGCAAGGCGATCACCGCGCTGATCGGCTGGGCGGCTCCGCGCGCCGGGCGGGTCGCCGCCGACGTCGCCGCCGTGCTCGCCGACCGCGGCACGCCGGCCGAGGCCGCCGACCTGGCTGCCCTGCGCCGGGCACGGCACGCGCTCGACGGCCAGCGCAGCGTCGTGTATGCGGCCCTGGAGCCCGCGATCAGGACGCTGTCTCCGACGTCGGCGCCGCCGGTGCTGCATGGGTAGCGGACCGGGCAGCCCCGACCCTGCCGTCGTGGCCGCGTTCCGCTCCGCGCTGATGCACCAGGGACTGACCGCGCTGCTGGTGCTGGCGGCGCTCGCGATCTGCTGGGCCACGCTCAGGGAGTGGCGGCCTGACCTCGCCCGCCGCGCGCACCTGGCCAGGCTCGCCCGCCAGGGCCCGTCCGGCGAGGTCGAGGTCCCGGCCGCGCGCAGGCTGATCCGGCTGGGCTTCGGGCTGCTGTGGACGCTCGACGGCCTGCTCCAGGCGCAGCCGGCGCTGGTCGCCGGCACCGGCTCCAAGATTATCGCCCCGGCGGCGGCGACCTCGCCAGGCTGGGTCCGCCACCTGGCCGGCTGGGCCGCGGCCGCCTGGTCCGGCCACCCGGTCCAGGCCAACGCCGCGGCGGTCTGGATCCAGGTCGGCATCGGGATCTGGATGCTCGCCGCCGCCCACGGCCGCTGGTCGCGGCTGGCCGGGCTGGCCGGAGCCGCGTGGGGGCTGGCCATCTGGGTGTTCGGCGAGGCGTTCGGCGGCATCCTGGCGCCCGGCCAGACCGTGCTGTCCGGCGCGCCGGGCGCGGCGCTGTTCTACTGCGCGGCCGGAGCCCTCCTCGCGCTGCCCGACCGGTCCTGGCGCTCGGCCGTCCTCGGCCGGCGGCTGCTGGCAGGCATGGGAACCTTCCTCGTCGCCATGGCCGTGCTGCAGGCCTGGCCCGGCCGGGGCTTCTGGCAGGGCACCGCCCACGGCAAGCGCGGCACGCTCACGGCCATGGTCGCCGAGATGTCTGGCACGCCCCAGCCGCAGGCGCTGGCCCGCCTCGTCGGCGGCTTCGCGTCGCTGACCGCCGGTCATGGTTTTGGCGTCAACGCACTCGCCGTGGCGGCTCTGGCGGGCATCGGCATCGGCCTGGCGAGCCGGCGCCGGGCGTTGCTCCTGCCGGTCACGGTGGCCGCGGCGGTGCTCTGCCTCGCCGACTGGGTGCTCGTGCAGGATCTGGGTTTCCTCGGCGGCCTCGGCACCGACCCGAACAGCATGATCCCGCTGCTGCTGCTCATCGCCTGCGGCTACCTGGCCGTGACCAGGACGGGGTCGCCCGAGCCGGCCGGGTCGGCCGTAGCGGCCGCCGAACTGCCGTCCGAGCGCGCGGCGGCCGGCCAGCCGGCCGCCGCGCCCCCCTGGCGCGACCGGCTCGCGGCGGAGCGGCTGGCCGCCGGCTTCGCCTCGGTCAGCGCCCAGGGCATCCTCGCCGCCTGGGCCAGCGCGCTGGTACTGCTCGGTGCCGCCTCGATGGCGCTGGCGCAGGTGAGCGCGCCGTCCTCCGCCGTCCAGGCCGGCCAGTCCGCCCGGGCCGCCTGGGCCGCCGCGCACCCACCCGCCCACGGCCGCGCCCCTTACTGAGCGAGGAACGATGCACTATCTCGCCGACAACTGGTCGTTCGACCCGTTCGCCATCCTCGCGGCGATCATCGTGTGCTGGCATGAGGTCGGGCTGGCCAGGCTGGCCCGCAGGTCACGTCCCGAGCGCACCAGGCAGCGCCGGCTCAGGTCGGTGTGGTTCTACGGCGGCCTGGTCGTCCTGCTGGTCGCGGTCGAGTCGCCGATCGACTACTGGTCCGGCCGCTACTTCTTCGTGCACATGATCCAGCACCTGCTGCTGATGTTCGCCGCGCCGGTGCTGATCGTGGCCGGCGCCCCCTGGCAGCCGCTGCTCGACGGGCTGCCGGGCAGGCTGGGCCGGGAGGCGACCAGGGAGGTCATGACCGGCGGCTGGTCGCGCCCGGTCCGCGCGGTCGGCGGGTTCCTGCTCCGGCCGTGGGTGGCCGTGACCGCGTTCAACCTCGCGATGGTGGCATGGCATCTGCCTGGCCCGTTCGACCTCGGCGCCCGCGACGAGGCCGTGCACATCTGGCTGCTGCACGGCAGCTACCTGGTGACCGGGGTGCTGTTCTGGCTGCAGTTCATCCCGTCGGCCCCCTTCCTGATCCGGCTGTCGCGGGCCGGCCAGGCGGTCGCGCTGGTGCTGACCAACGTGCAGATGTGGATCCTGGCGATGTCGATGAGCTTCCTGACCTCGGCGTCGTGGTACTCGGTGTACGCGCACGTGCCGGGCGTGAGCCTGCCGCCGCTGGCCGACCAGCAGCTCGGCGCGGCGATCCTGTGGGTGTGCGGCGACTTCTGGGCGGTACCGACGATGATCTACGTGATCCGGCGCATGCTCGCCGAGGAGGGTGACATATCGTCCGCGGTGGACCGGATACTCGGCCGCGGATCGCGCCGCTACCAGTGGGCCGGGTCGAGGTCCCGCCCGTAGCGCAGGCCGCGACGCATCGGGGCTCGCCTCCCCTCATCTCCCCTCGCCTCCACTCGCCTCCCCCGCCGCCCGGCACACCCTTGTCGTCCGTCCGTTGCCAGTTGTGCCCGTGATGTTCGCGTGTCGCTACCGGCTCTCGCGCCGGACGTTGGGCATTCTGTGATCAGGCCCCTCCAGGTATGAGCTGGAGGGGCCTTAGTCGCCGCGCGGGGAGTTCTAGGCCGACCAGGTCACCGGGATGCCGTGCGGCGGCGCGGTGCCGAGCCTGCGCCGCCGGCCGCCCGGCCAGGTCGTCAGCTCGACGGGGGTGTCGGCGGTGTCCCTGACCAGTTCCAGCGTGACGTGGGCGAAGCGGGCCGACCCGGTCGCGGCAGCGCCGAGCGCGGCGACCCCGTCGGCAACCTCCCGCGCCTGGCCGGAGTCCAGGTACTGGTGCATGATCGAGTGCCACAGGACCGTCCAGGTGCCCGGCTCGAGCCGCGTCCTGGCGATCGTGGCCGACGCGGACTCCGCCCGCAGGTCGGCCGGGATCCGCGCGGCGAGCTCCAGCGCACCGCGCAGCCGTTCGAACCGCGCGACCTGGTCGGCCCAGACATACGCGGTCAGCCGCAGCCGCCCGTCCTGGCTGACCGGGTCGACCGGCGCCAGGTCGCCGCCGGTCCGCGCGATCACCTCGGCACGCCCGGCCGGCGGCGGCTGGCCGAGCCAGCAGCCGGGCATCCGCACCGGAGAGGACGCGTCGCCGTGGCGGACGCCGGCGCCGGTGATCCAGAAGTGGTCGGCGCGCAGGTTCAGGCCGGCGCTGGCGCCGATCTCGACCAGCCGCACCGGGCAGCCGGCCTCGGCGACCAGGTAGCGCAGGGCGCCGGCCAGCGCCGCGCCCCGGCCGACCTCGTTGGTCTGCGGCGGGTGTCCCAGCCAGACGCGGATCTCCTCGGCGTGGCCGTCGAGGACGCGGCGCAGGGCCGGCCAGGCCCGCACCGCGCCGGGTCCAGGGTCGGCGGTGCCGCCGGCGGACGGGTAGAACTCGGCCAGTTCCGCGGCCCGGCCGGCCAGCACGAGCGCGTGCACGCCGCCGAGCATCCGCAGCGCCAGCGCGCTGCGGCCCGGGTCGGCCAGGTGCCCGTCCAGGATGGCCGCGGTGGGCCCGCCCGCCAGCAGGTCGTCGGCGGCCCGGCGGAGCAGTCCGGCGTACAGCGGGCTGCCGAGCGCCTCGCAGTGCCCCGCCTGGACGCCGAGAACCCGCGCGGTTCGCTGCGGCGGCGTTTCCGCGATACCGGCATCATCCCCTTTTTGTTTCTCATCTTCTTTGCCGTTTCTCGCGCCGTTGTCCCGTTATCCTTCCGGCGTGGAGACACGTGTCCTGGCCGTGGGCGAGAACCTGCTGCGGGCCGACAGCGACATCCTAGAAGTGTTCGACTACCGCTGGGACGTCTCGTTCCGGGTGCCGCTCGCCTGGCTGGGGGTGAACCCCGTTCCCCAGCGCAACCAGCTGATGCTCCGGGTCGGAACCGCGATCCCGGCCGGCCGCGTGCTGTACGGTCCCGATGTGCGAGTGGTTGGCGGCAACAGGCTCGTCTTCGTCTCCTGGGCCGACGAGCCCGCCGTTCGCGCGTTCTTCGGCCAGATCGCCGACCATGCCGGCCGGCTCATGAAGCCGTGACCGCCCGCCCGGCCAGCGCCCGCCCGGCCAGCGCCCGTCAGGCCAGCGCCCGTCAGGCCAGGGGCTGAGCCCGTGCCAGCCTTCCCCGACATCGTCGTGCGCGACGCGCTGATCGCCGACGGCTCCGGCGGCCGGCTCGCCGACGGCGATGTCGCGGTCGGCGACGGCCTGATCCTGTCGGCCGGGCCAGGCCAGGTGCGCGCCGGGCCGCGCACCGCGGAGCTCGATGCGGGCGGCACGCTCGTGTGCAGTCCCGGCTTCATCGACGTGCACACGCACGACGACGCCGCCCTGATCCGGCATCCGGGGCTGGAGTTCAAGGTCGCGCAGGGCTGCACCAGCCTGGTGATCGGGAACTGCGGCTTCAGCGGCTTCCCGGCCACCGGCGCCGACGACATCGAGTCGGTCGCCGGGGCCGACTGGCCCGACCTCGACGGATACCGTGCGGCAGTGACCGAGGCCGGGTTCGCCTGCAACGCGATGGCGCTGATCGGGCACAACACGATCCGGTCGATCACGATCGGGCGGGACAGGCCGCGCCTGGCCACCCCGGCCGAGCGTGCCGTGATGCGCGGGCACGTGCGGCGCGCGATGGAGCAGGGCGCATGCGGCCTGTCCACCGGCCTGATCTACACCCCCGGCAAGTGGGCGCCCCTCGACGAGATCATCGAGCTGGCCGGCGCGGCGGCCGAGGCGGGCGGCCTGTACGCCAGCCATATCCGCAACGAGGGCGACCAGCTGCTCGAGTCGGTCGCCGAGGCGATCAGGATCGGCGCGGAGTCCGGCTGCCGGGTGCACATCTCACACCACAAGGCCGGCGGCCGGCCGAACTGGGGAAAGGTCGCCGGCTCGCTGGCCGCGATCGACCGCGCCAATGCGGCGGGCGCCGATGTCACGCTCGACTTCTACCCCTACATCGCCAGCAGCGGGCCGATGGCCGAGTACGTCAGCCCGGAGTCGGTCACCGGCGAGTGGGCCGACCAGAACCAGTTCGCCACCTGCCCGCCGTTCCCTGCCTACCAGGGCAGGACGGTGAGCGCCGTGGCCTCCGACGAGGGCCTGGCGCTGCCCGACCTGGTGCGCCGGGTCCTGACGGCACCCGGCGGCCGCAGGACGATCAGCATCGGCTTCGGCATGTCGGAGGACGACCTGGTGACCAACGTCAGGCACCCGCTGATGATGGTCGGCTCGGACGGCATTCCCGACCTCGACGGGCTGCCGCACCCGCGGCTGTACGGCACGTTCCCCCGGATCTTCGCCGAGTACGTGCGCGGCCGCGGCGAGATCTCGGTCGGCGAGGCGGTACGCCGGATGACCAGCCTGCCTGCCGACCGGTTCGGACTGATGGGCCGCGGCAGGCTGGCGCCAGGCGCGCGGGCCGACGTCGTGGTGTTCGACCCGGCCACGATCCGCGACGTCGCCACCTTCGCCGAGCCCAAGCGCGAGCCCGAGGGCGTGCACTGGGTCATCGTCAACGGAGCGGTCACCGTCGACCGGGGCCGCCACACCGGCGCGCGAGCGGGGCGGCTGCTCAGGCACCGCGCCGCCGAAGGCGGCTAGCTCGGCCGGCAGACAGCGGGGACAGCAGACCAGCTCCGTCCGTCGAGTCGAAGGATCAGGGGCTCGGCGGGGCGGGTTGCCGCGCGGGTCTCGGCCGAGTGGCCGTCGCGCACGCGGGCTGGGATCAGCGGTGGCGGCGGAGCACCTTCCTCCAGCCGCCGACCTTGGCCTCGTGCGTGGTTGAACCCCGCGCTGCCCCGCCGGTCCGGGCGGGCGACCAGCATCACCGCGCAACCCCGCCCGGTGCCCGCCCGGTGCCCGAACCCGGCGACCAGGACAGGACGCGGCCAGCTCCCCGGCCCGCCGCGGCCACCCCGCCCACCGCGACGTCCTAAACCGCGCCACAGCCCCCTACCTGCCCGGCGCCGCGCCGCCCGGCACGAACCCTGAGCGCCCAGTTCGGCCCACCGGAACATCGATGTGGCATAGATGCTCGTCTCAGCCCTCCGCCGCGAACATCGATGTGGCTCCGATGTTCGCCGGCGAACAGCGCTGCCACATCGATGTCACCGCCGAAGTGCCCTGGCGAACATCGATGCGGCAACGATGTTCATGCGCGGCGCCGGCACCCCGTACTCACCTCTCGCGGCTCGACCACCTGGCCCGCACGTGCCCCTGCCAGCGCTTCGCCACGGCCCACCGGACGCCGGCGCATGACCCGGGGTCACCGCGGGTCGCCAGCCCTCCGGCGCTGAGCTCATCCATCGCGCTTTCCCACGATCATGGAACCCAGGGAGAAGGCGAGAGGCTCGCGCCGGGGAAGGAGGTCGAAGCGGACATAGGCCTCGACCCGCGCGCCCATTGTGGCGTCGAGCGCGAGCACCACGGCGGGCAGGTCGCCGTGCGACAGTTCCCCGGAACGTTCAGCGGTACTCCAGCCCTAGATCGTTATGCGCCAGCGGCGACCAGAAGATCATCACCAGTCGTCGCCAGCGGCTGATCAGGGTCAGTCGGCGGCTAGGTCGCGCTGATACCAGGTGCCTGGCTTACCGCCGAGGTCGGCCGGGTCGGCCGGGCCAACCGGGACGAACCCGGCCTTGGTCAGCACCGTCTGGGACGCGGCATTCTCGCGGGCGGTGGCCGCCCGGAGTGTGCGCAGCCCGTGCCGCGCCGCCGCCAGCCGGCACAACTCTCGGACGGTCGCGGTCGCCACGCCGCGGCCTGCGACGTGCTGCGCGACCCGGTAGCCGAGTTCCGCGGTGCCGTCTTCGAAGTTGACCAGGTTGAACCGGCCCAGGACCGAGCCATCCTCGGCGACGAGCACGTAGAAGGCGCCGATGCCGGCCTCCTGCTCAGCCAGCAAGGCGCTGTGCCGGTCGGTGAACTGGTCGTAGAACTCCTCGCCGCGGTCGGAGACCGAGGCCGCGAAGTAGGCGCGGTTCGCCAGTTCGAAGGCTAGGACTGCCTGGGCATGGCCAGCACGCAGCCGCTGCAACTCGGGCACTGCCCAACTCTACCCAGATGGCGCGCCTGTTCCTCGAGTCGGTCGCCTGCCCGGTCGCCGGGGCTGAGCCCGCGACTAACACGTAAAGTCTGCGTCACACGGCGCCAGCGTCCGGCGCGGCGGCCTCCGGCCGGCGAGTTACGCCTGGCGCTCGCGCAGCGCGGCGACCAGCGCGGGAATCACCTCGTGCAGGTCGCCGATGACCGCGTAGTCGGCCTTGGCGACGATCGGGGCTCCGGCGTCGGTGTTGATCGCCACGATCGTCTTGGCGCCCTGGCAGCCGGCCATATGCTGGATCGCCCCGCTGATCCCGCAGGCCAGGTAGAGCTCGGGGGTGATCTTGGTGCCGGTCTGGCCGACCTGCTGCCGGTGCGGCCGCCAGCCCTCGCTGGTCACCACCCGCGACACGCCGACCGCCGCGCCGAGCAGCCCGGCCAGCTCCTCGAGCGCGGCGAACCCATCCGGCCCGCCGACCCCGCGCCCGCCGCCGACCACGACCCTGGCGCTGGCCAGCGACACGCCGGAACGCCGCTGCTGCGACTCGGCGGCGCGGACGAGCAGGTCGCCGTCGGCCAGTTCTGCCTCGTACCGCTCCACGCCGATCCCGGCCGCGGGGTCGCCGACAGCGTCCGGGTCGCCGACGGCGTCCGTCGCGACCGTGAGCAGCGCAAGCGGCGCCTCGAGCACGGCGTCTTCCAGCAGGCTCCCGGCCCAGCGCTGCCGCACGAGGCGGCACTCGCCCGGCCCGGTACGCGCGGCCGAGACGCAGTTCGCCGCCATCGGCAGCCCGCTGATCGCGCCGAGATGAGCGAGCACCTCGTTACCGTGGTCGGTGGCCGCTGCCACCACCGCCGATACCGGCCCGCCGTCACCCGGCGGCCCCGCGGCCGACCCAGACGAACCGGCCGAAGCCAGTCCGGCCAGCGCCCGCGCCCACGCCAGCGGCGCGTATCCCGACAGCTCGTCCGGCCAGATGGCCCAGCCGCGCGCAACCCCGGCGGCAGCCAGCGGGCCGCGGTCGACCGCGTCAACCGGGCCGAACCAGGCCGCGGCCAGGTCCTCGCCCGCCGAGGCGGCCAGCGCGCCGGCCACGGCCAGCGCGCGCATCGACGCGTCGGCGGCGCCGCCGCCCGCGTCGGTCTCGAGCAGGCAGAGCACGGTCATGACAAGATCCCGAGTTCGTCGAGCAGGCCGACCAGGGCGGGCACGGCATCGGGGCCAGAACCGAGAACCTGCGCCCGCTTGCTGCTACCCGCGGGAACCCTGAGCCGCTCCTTGCGCAACCCGTCGGGCTCGAAGCTCGGCTCGATCGTCTCGATCACCGCGCGCTTGGCCCGCAGCCGCCCAGGCAGCGACGGATACCGCGGCAGGTTGATCCCCTCCTTGACGCTGACCACGGCGGGCAGCGCGACCTCGAAAACCTCCTCGGTGCCCCGGTACTCACGCCCGGCCAGGATCCGGGGCGGCCCGTCCCCGCCCTCGTCCCCGCCCTCGGCGCCGAACTCGAGCCGCTTGATCCCGGTGACGCAGGGCAGCCCGAGCAGGTGCGCCACCCGCACCGGCACCTGGTACCCGCCGGTGTCCGCGGCCTCGTTGCCGAACAGGAGCAGCTCGTAACCGCCGTCGCGGACCGCGTCGGCGATCGCGGCGGCGGTCCCGACCGGACCCCATTCGGCGCCGTCGGTCTGCAGCAGAACGCCACGGCTCGCCCCAAGCGCGAGCATGTCGCGGAGCTGGCCTGCCGCCTCCGGCGGCCCGAGCGTCAGCACGGTGACCGAGCCGCCGAGCCGCCCGGTGATCTGCACCGCCTCCTCGACGGCGCACTCCTCGTGCGGGCTGACCGTGAAGCCGGACATCGTCACGTCGACGTCGAGCCCGTCGGCGGTCACCGCGATCGAGCCGCCGACCATCGGCACCCGTTTCACGCAGACGCAGATCTCCATGCCGGTCAGCACCTGATCCTGTCGTTCGCCGGGTCGAACAGCGGCGTCGACCCGGCCACCGCGACGGTGACCGGATACCGCTCGCCGAGGTACTCCACGGCGAACTTCGCGCCGGCGACGGCCTGGTCGGCGGGCAGGTACGCGAGCAGGATGTGCTTGCCGACCGACGGGCCCGAGCCCGCGCTGGTCACGTACGAGGTCCGGCCGCGCGAGTCGGTCAGCACCGCGCCGTCCGGCCCGAGCACGGGCTCGCCGCCGAGCGGATAGCGGAACTCGCCGGAGGCCGACGCGTGGTCGTCCACGGTCAGCGTGCAGAGCACGGCCGCCGGCGGCCGCTCCCGCTGCGCTAGGTAGGCGGCTTTGCCGACGAAGTCCTGCGCCTTGACCCTGGGCCGCGTCATCCCGGCCTCGACCAGGTTGAAGTCGGCGGTCAGCTCGTCGCCGAACGAGCGGTAACCCTTCTCCAGCCGTCCGGTCGTCCCGTACACGCCGATGCCCGCCGCGATCAGCCCGTCCGGCCGGCCGGCGTCCCTGAGCAGGTCCCAGAGCTTGCCGCCCTGCTCCATCGGCACGTACAGCTCCCAGCCGAGCTCGCCGACGTAGGAGATCCGCGACGCCAGCACGGTCAGCGCGCCGGCCTCGATCTCCTTGCACGTCCCGAACGCCATCCCCGAGTGCGACACGTCGTCGGAGGTGACCCGCGCGAGAATGTCACGCGCCTTCGGCCCCCACAGCCCGAGCGTCGTCCACGCCGACGTGACGTCGGTGACGACCGCCTCGCAGCCGGCCGGCAGGTGGTCGGTGACCCATTTCAGGTCCATCTGGCCGGTGGCGCCGCCGGTCACTACCCGGAACCGGTCCGCGGCCAGCCGCATGACAGTCAGGTCGCCGCGGAACCCGCCGCGGTCGTCGAGCAGCGAGGTGTAGACGACCCGGCCGGGCGCCACGTCCAGCTGCGCGACCGCCAGGTACTGCACGGCGCCGAGGGCGCCGGGTCCGGCGACGTCGAGCACCGCGAAGGCGCTCAGGTCGATCAGCGCCGCCGCGTCGCGCATCGCCAGGTGCTCGGCGTTGATGACCGGCGACCACCAGCGCGACTCCCACTCGCCGGTCCGCTCCATCAGCTTGCCCGCGTACCGGTCGAGCAGCGCCGCGTTGGACTCGTACCAGAACGGCCGCTCCCAGCCGGCGGTCTCGAAGAACACCGCGCCGAGGTCGCGTTCGCGGTCATAGGCCGGCCCGACTCGCGTCGGCCGCCCGGACTCCCACTGCTCGGCCGGGTGGACGATCCCGTACATCTTGTTGAAACCCTCGGCGGCCCGCGCCGCGACGTGCGCGACCGTCCGCTGGTGCGGGTAGAACCGCGAGATGTCGGCCTCGTGGATGTCGATCTCCGGCGTCCCGCCGGTCATCTGCTCGGCCGCCGCCCGGCCGATCCCCGGCCCTTCCTTGATCCAGCTCGCGGCGACCGACCACAGCCCCGCGACCTCCGGGGTCTCACCGATGGCCGGATGCCCGTCCGGCGTCATCGAGATCAGGCCGTTAATGGCGTAACGAACTCCCGCCCGCTCGTCGCCCAGCAATTCCGGCATCAGCTCGAGCGCCTGTGCCAGTTGCGGGTCGAAGTCGTCCTGGGTGAACGGAAGCTCGGTCGGGGATGCCGCGGACTGCTCGATCGACGGGATCGAGTCAGCGTCGACGATGATCGGCCGGTGCGCGTACGAGCCGACCTCCATGTCCCCGCCGTGCTGCCGCTCGTACATGTTGAGGTCAGAATCGCGCACGATCGGGTAACTGATCTCGCCCGGGGTGTCGGCGAACAGCGCGATCGGGCCCACGCTGATCATCTGGTGCACGATCGGGGTGAGCGGGATCCTTGCCCCGGCCATCCGCGCGAGCCTGGGCGACCAGACGCCGCAGCAGATCACGCACGTCTCGGTCTCGATGTCGCCGGCCGTGGTGCGCACCCCGGTCACCCGCCCGCCGGGCCGCCCGGCGCCGCTGCCGTCAGGGGCCGTGGCGATCCCGAGGATCTCGGTGTTCGCCAGCACGGTCAGCGCGCCGGAGTGCTCCGGCTCCTCGCGCATCAGCGTGCCGGCCCGCAGCGAGTCGACCACGCCGACGGTCGGGAAGTGCGCGCCGCCGAGTATCACCGACTCGTCGAGGAACGGGACCAGGCCGCGGACCTGGGCCGGGGTCAATAGCTCGGCGGGTATCTCCCAGGCCTTCGCCGCGCTGCACCGGCGCCGCAGCTCGGTCATCCGCTCGGGCGTGCGCGCCACCTCCAGGCCGCCTGACTCGGTGAACACGCCGAGCTGCTTGAACTGCTCGGTGCTGTCCCTGGTCAGCTCCATCATCATCTTGGAGTACTCGATCGGGTAGATGAAGTTGGAGGCGTGCCCGGTCGAGCCGCCCGGGTTGGGCATCGGCCCCTTGTCGACCAGGACCAGGTCGCGCCAGCCCAGCCTGGCCAGGTGGCAGGCGAGGCTGTTGCCGACGATTCCGGCGCCGATGATGACGGCGCGGGCCCTGCTCGGGATGTCGTTCATGCCTGCGGTTCCCCCATGTTGATCTGTCGCCTAACCGCATCGTCGGCCCGTTGATGTCACTGAGCAGCATCAACGGGCCGACGATGTCGGGCGGTCGCCCGGTTACTCGACCGGGATCTCCTTGTTGATGAGGCCGAGGTCGATGCCCTGCCGGCTGCGCACGATCCGCGCCACTACATAGATCACGAGGGCCAGCACGTACGTCCCTGCCATGTAGTACAGCGAGTCCGTGCTATTGACCCCGTAGGTGCTGTTGCTCAGCCACTCGTACAGGTTGAACCCGAGCAGGCCGATGGTGATCCAGCCCGCGGCCGGGACGATCTGAACCCCGAACAGCTTGATCCTGCTGGCCGGGGATGCGTTCCAGAGATCCTTCTTGATGAATGGCAGCAGCACGACGGCGAACGCGCTGAACAGGTAGGTCACCGCGATGACCAGGGTGGCGTCGAGGGTGTAGCTCGCGAACGTCGCGTTGTAGGCGTACAGGGCACTCAGCACGACGGCCGGGATCAGCATCAGGATCAGCGAATAGAACGGAACCTTGCGCTTCTCGGAGACCTCGGCCGCGCGGTCGGGCAGGATCCGGTCGAACGCCGCCGCGAAGATCACCCTGGTGGAGGACAGGAACAGCGTGCCCACCCAGGCGAGGAACCACAGGAACATGACCACGATCAGCACGACCTGGAAGATCTGGTTGTGCACCATCCAGCCGACGAACATCACCGGGTACGGCCAGATCGGGATCACCGACGCCACCTTGCCGCCGTAGTACGCATCCCAGTACACCGCGCCGGTGTTGTTGTAGAACGCCTGCCCCATCGTCTTGTTGACCAGCAGGAGGAACAGCACGGACAGGATGACGGTGATCCACAGGCCACCGAACATGCCGCTGAACACGCGCTTGAAGTCGCTGGCGCCGCGGATCTCGCCGTACAGCGTCGAGCCCCAGTTCGGCCAGAGCAGGTAGAACATCATCATCGGGACCAGCAGCATGCTGGCGGACAGCGGGCTGAACCCGAACGCCGGCGAGACGTACTGGTTCTTCGCCGCGGCCACGTTCGTCGCGTGGTAGGCGTTGTGCACGCCGAAGATCTTCTGCGCCTCGAGGTTGAACGAGCTCACGAAGCTGGCGTGGCTATTGATGGCGAGCAGGATCAGGATGACGCCGAAGCCAATCAGTCCGCCGTAGAAACCCCACTTCTGGATCCTGGCGTAGCCGGCCATGCCGAGTGAGACCAGGATGCCGGCGAGTGCGATCACGATGATCGAGATCACGAAGATGCCGGTCGGCTTGCCGAACCAGGTCGCCGCGCTCGGGTGCCCGAGCGTTGCCAGCAGCGGCTGGAAGAACTCGGCGGACAGCACGTTGCCGTAGATCGGCGCCCAGAGCCAGAGCGTGAACCACCAGCCTGTGACGGCCATCACGAAACCGATCCCGCTGCCCAGGATGCGGGTCTGCCAGACATAGTCGCCGCCGGCTCGCGGAATCGTGACGATCAGGCCCGCGTACGCGATGACGAGGAACGAGACCCAGACCGCCGAGACCAGGATTGCGGTCAGCAACTGGCCCTTAGGGAAGAACGACTGGTAGGAGAACTCGAAGATGCCCAGCGTGACCACGTTCGTGGATAGGCACGCGTAGATCATCGAGTCCCGGACGGACCAGCCTCTGACCAGGCCGGTTGCCTTCCTCAGGAAAAGTGTCGGCGTCTCGCCGACGGCTTCAGCAGCCATGTACTACTCCGCCTCCAGGGTTTCTGTGTCCGTAATGTCCCGGGCCCGGCCGCAGGGGGGTCCGGCCGGGTTGCACGGCCGCCGGCTTGCGCGAAGCCGATCAGCTATCGTTCGTGCGGTACGTTACTTTGCGTATACTCTGTCACTTCCCGGATGTGCTGTCCTCGTGTTCCGCAAGTCCTTCCGCGACATCGCGCGGTGGCCCGACCGGGTGCTCGGGCCGCCTCGCGCGGCCCGCCTCCGCGGCCCAGCCCGCTATCCGTTCACCAGCAGATACCTGCTGACTTTCGCCTTCTTGGCATCCAGTTCGATCACCGCTCCCTGCAGCACTCCGTCGCCGTAGACGCTGCCTGGGTTGAGGGTGAGCGTGCGGCCCATCTTCTTGACGCCGCGGCTCTCGTGGATGTGCCCGTGCACCGAGAGCAGCGGCTGGTGCTTGACGATCGCGTCCCGCACCGCCAGCGAGCCGACCGGCTTCATGACGGCGCCTCCGTGGATCGGGCGCAAGGTCTCGTCGAGCGCGGGCGCCTCGTCGAGCCCGGTCCCGTACGGCGGGGCGTGGAAGTTGAAGATGGCCCGGCCCATGTCGGGCACGTGCTTGGCCACCGCCTCGATCCGCGCGGCGAGTTCGTCTTCCGGCGCCTCGCGGAACGTGTCCCACGGTGTCGGGTTGGTCCAGCCCATCGAGACCATGCTGAAGCCGCCGAGGTCAAGTACCTTGCCCTCGGCGAAGGTCACGCACGGCGACGACTCGATCATCCCGTCGATCTCGAAGATGTCGTCGTTGCCGCCGTTGAGCACGCAGCCGATTTGACCGCCCCTCAGCTTGGTGTCGGCCATGTCGAGCCAGCGGTCCAGCGAGTTCATCATCTCGACGCTGAACCGGCGGTCGACCTCGCCTTCCTGCTCGCTCAGGTGCTGCAGCTCGTCGGGGGTGACGACGGCCGGGTACGAACCGCGGTTCCTGATCTGCTGCTCGACCTCGGCCAGCTTCTCGCGGTTCTCGATGCGCTGCGACTCGCCCCTGACGGTGACCTGCCAGTACCCGTTGTGCGCCACGATCGGGATCATCACCTTGCCGGTGACGTCGCCGCCCAGAATGACCATGTCGGCCTTGTAGAAGGCGGCGGCGTTGAGGAACTTGCGCCAGCAGATCTCCGACCCGTGGATGTCCGTGGCAAAGAAGATCTTCATCTGGTGTAACCCCGCCCCCTGGAAAGTTGCCTACGCAAGGGTGTAGCAGGCCGGATAAGTGGGCGTCAAGTGCCGGTTTGTTACAAATCCGATGCGGTCACCCGCGCAATCCGGCCTTTGGGCACTGGAGGAGTCATACCGCGCGATGGCGGTCAATGACCCCGCTGACCTCAGTGGCCAACTTCTTCCGGCAGCTCGTACCAGCGCACCTTGTCGCCGATGCCGGCCCGCACCTTCCACTTCATGCTCTTCGGCGCGGTCTGGGCGAGCTGCCGCAGCCGGGCGGCCTGCTCGACCGGGTCGAACGGCATGCCGGGCTGCGCCAGGTGCGGCCGCTTGGCCAGCAGCCCTGGCATCCGGTCCAGGTTGCGGGTGACCGTCCGCCACCAGCCCCAGTCGGCCCCGAGCACGCCGCAGAAGCGGTCGGAGTCGATCCCGAGCCCGCCGCCGGCCGGCACGATCGGCATGCACGACAGCAACTGGACGATGTCCCTGGCGTCCTTCTCGTTCAGCTCGACGATCTGGAGCTTGGACAGGAGCAGGTCGACCACGTCGACGGTGTGCGGCAGCTTGCGGAACGAGGGCCGGAAGTCGAGCGTGTGGCACATCGTGAGCCGGTCGACCATGACGTCGATCGGCCGCCCGGACGGGGCCGTGAAGTACATCTGCCGGTCGCCGTTGAGGTTGTTGAACCGGCGGTCCGGCTTGCAGCCCGCCTGCTCCAGGTGCGCGGCGACGGTCTTGCGCTCCTTGGACAGGCAGACGAAGTCGATATCCTGGTCGCGGCGCAGCCTGGGCGGGTAGTCCGGGCAGACCACCCGCACGCCGAGCCCGCCGAGCAGTTTCAGCCCGACGCGGGCCGCCACGGCACCGCGGGCGATCAGGATCGCGTCGGTCAGCGGATCCTCTGGCGATCCCGGCACCGGATGCGGTGCCGCGTTCCCGCCGTGGGCGGCCTGCTGCTGAACCGGACCCGATGCTGACATGTCCACGAGCGGCTCCCTAGCACGACGAGCGATGACCCAGTCTATGCCGAAGAGCTCCGATCCCCGCCATTGCGCGCAGATTGCAGTTGAGACGCTCGGCTCCCTTCGCCGGTTGACTCCCGGCGGGTTCGCCCGGCACGCGCGACCGCTCCGCGTTGCGCGGATAATGGCGGGATCGGGCGCCGAGCGGGAGGAGAGCGCCGTGGCGACTGGCGTAGACGGCAGCGACCTGGACGGCCCGGGCTCGGATGGCGCAGACCCGGGCGGCCCGGACCCGGGCGGCACGGACCCGGGCGGCACGGACCCGGGCGGCACGGACCAGGAAGGTACTGCGGTGGAGGCGCCGATCACGGCGGTGACGGTCTTCCGCGACGGGGCGCGCGTGGTGCGCGCCGGCGCGGTCAACGTGGCCGCCGGGCTCAGGCCGGCCGTGCTCGGCGGCCTGCCTCCTTCGGTGGACCGGGCGTCGGTCCGAGTCGCCCTGCGCGGCCAGGACGTCGCCCTGCTCGAGGTCGAGGTGAACCGCAGGTACGGCACTGACCCGGTGCGAGCCGAGACCGTGCGGCTGCGGTCCGACGTCGAGCGCCGCCGCGACGCGGTGCAGGCGCTGGACGACGAGGACGCGGCGTGCCAGGCGCGCCTCGGCTTCGCCGGTCACCTGTCCGAGGCCGCCGCGACGGCGCTGGCGCGGGCGGTCGGCTTCGGGCGGGCCGGGCTCGACGAGCTGAATCAGATGGCCGGCCACCTGTCCGCCAGCACCGCGGGCGCGCTGGAGCTTCGCCGGGAGATCGCCGCGCGCAAGCGCGCCGCCCAGCGCGACCTGCAGGCCGCCGAGCAGCGCCTGGCCCACGCCGAGAAGCGGGCAGGCGCCGCCGAGTTCACCGAGGTGTCCGCGTCGATCGAGGCCACTGCCGCGACCAGGGCCGAGATCGAGCTGACCTATCACGTACCCGGCGCCTCCTGGCAGCCGCTGTACGACCTCGGCCTGAGCGGCGACCGGCTCACGGTGAGCTACCTGGCCCAGGTCACCCAGCGCACCGGCGAGGACTGGCCCGCCGTGCCGCTGACGCTGTCCACCACCCGCCGCGGCATGCACCGGGACCTGCCCGAGCTGGCGCCGTGGTACATCGACCGCCGTCCCGTCGCTCAGGCCGACCCGCTGCGTGCCAGGTCAGTCCTGATGGCGGCCGGCGAGTCCGACGAGGGCGCCGTCGGCACTCGCCACGCGTCGGCCGCGCGGCGCCTCGCCGCGCCGATGACCGCGGAGGTCGGCGAGTCCACGGCGGGCCAGGTCTACCAGGTGCCGCGGCCGCTCGCAGTGCCGGCCGACGGCAACCCGCACAAGACCACCATCGCCCGGTTCGACCTCGACGCCGAGGTCGACCACCTCGCGGTTCCCGTGCTCGCGCCCGAGGCCTACCTGCGGGCCACCGTGACGAACGGCTCGCCGCTGCTGCTGCTCGCCGGGCCGGCCAGGATCTTCCATGACGGCCAGTTCGCGGGCGAGACGCAGCTGGAGACCGTCGCGACCGGCGAGGAGTTCGAGCTGCAGCTCGGGGTGGACGACCAGATCAGGATCGAGCGGAAGCTGGAGCGCCGCGCTACCAGCAAGGCGGTGCTCGGCGGCACCCGCACGGTCGACATCGCCTACGAGACGACCGTACAGAACCACCGGGCGGGGCCGGCCAGGATCAGCGTGCACGACCACATACCGGTCGCGACGGACGCGGAGATCAAGGTCCGGCTGCGGGAGACGGCCCCGAAGCCGGCCGAGCATACGGACCTGGGCGAGCTCACCTGGGAGCTTGAGCTGCCGCCCGGGCAGTCGGCGGCGATCAGGCACCGCTTCACGGTCGAGCACCCGGCCGGCGTGTCGGTTGCGGGCATCTAGCGCGAGGCAACGCCGACTCCCCCCGAATTGGCGTCATTTTCACGCCCGGTTTGCCAGCTTCATGGTGAACTAGATCCAGGCAAGTCGCGAGCCGGACGCTATCGCGCGATGACCTGGAACGTCCGCAGGGACGGGTCGGCCGCGTAGGCGATCCGGCCGCCGTCGGCCTGCACCTCGCGCAGCGAGTCGATCGCGTCGGCCGTGATCAGCTCGCCCGGCGCCAGCACCGGCACTCCGGGCGGGTAAGGGGCGATCAGCTCGGCGCTGACCCGGCCCGCCGCGGCACTGGCGGGAACGGTCTCGTTATCGGCAAAAAATGCTTCCCGCGGTGACAGCACGGTCTGCGGCACCACGGTCCACGAGGCGGCGACCTTCGGCGTGCGCGGCGTGCCCCTGTTCCGCTCGATCGAGGCGATCAGGACGTCGAGGAAGGCGGCGACCCGGTCCTCGTCGTCGGCGATCGTCACGATCGGGATGAGGGTGTCCCGGTCCGCGCTTTCCACCGGCATGCCGACCGCGACCAGGTCGGCCTCGACCGCGTAGCCGTGCGCGCCGGTCCCGGCGATCAGCACGACCAGCTTGGTCGGCTCGACCCCTGGCCCGTCCAGGACCGCGACGCCAGGCACCCGCGCGAGCCGCTTCTTCGCCCCGGCCACGCACCGGAGCAGCCGCTCGCACAGCTCGTGGCCGTCCCTGGCGAGCAGCGCCCTGACGGCGTCGATGGACGCGGCGATCGAGCCGGCCGGGCTGGTGGTGTGGGTAGCCTCGAACGCCCGGTTCAGCCTGGCGGCCTGCAGCCGCTCGGTCCTGGCCAGCACGATCGCGCCCTGCGTGTAGGCGGGCAGCGCCTTGTGCGCGCTGGTCACCAGCGCATCGGCGCCTGCCTGGATCGCATGCGCGGGCAGGTCGGGGTGGAAGCCGAGGTGCGCGGCCCAGGCCTGGTCGACCAGCAGCGGCACGCCGGCCTCGTGCGCGGCCGCGGCGTGCCCCGCCAGGTCGCCGGTCGTCCCGACGTAGGAAGGGTCGCCGAGAAAGACGCCGCAAGCATCCGGGTGCTCCCGCAGTGCGGCCCGGACCGTCGAGACCGCGACCGCGGCGGGCAGGCCGGTCTGCTCGTCCAGTTCCGGCCTGACCCAGACCGGCCGCAGCCCGGCCAGCACCAGGCCGAGCAGCAGCGAGCGGTGCAGGATGCGGGTGACGACGATCTCGCGGCCGTCGCGCCCGGCCGCCAGTGCCAGGGCCTGGTTGCCGTGCGTGGAGCCGGCGACCGAGAACCGGCACCAGCCGGCGCCCCAGAGCGCGGCCGCCCGGGCCTCGGCGTCGGCCAGCGGCACGTCGGCGTGCTTGATCGAGTCGAGCCCGCCGTACAGCGGGACGTCGCCGGCCACCACCGCGCCGGTCAGGTCCTGCCGCTGCTTGTGCCCGGGGACCGACATCGGGGTCAGGTCCCCGGCCTGCGCCCTGGCGGTGAAGCTGAGCCAGCCGTCCAGCAGCGGCGCGTCGGCTCGCAGGCCACCGGGGTCGCGCGGGTCGCGGGGGTGGCGCCGGTCGTCAGGGCCGCGGCGCAGGTCACGGGCCAGTGCGTCAGAGTCCACCGGCCCAGTCTGCTGCACGGCGCCAGGCCGGCTCACGCAGGTGCCGGCGCGCGCCCGAGGGGAGAGCCCATCTGGGCGGCGGAAGGGCATGGCATGAGTGGGTGACCTTCATCCCCGGCCTGCCAGGACGACGGCGCGGCGATCCAGGCCGCTGCCATGACCGTGATGCTGGAAGGGGTGGTCAAAGCCGGGGCTCCATGTCCACCGGCGGGAGAGCTGGAGGTCATCGCCCGTCGGCGAGTAGCGCCATCCGTGGCGGGCCGCTTCCTCAGCCAGCTGGCGCGAGTGGACGCTACTCCGGCTCACCTGGGCTCCTTCGTTCAAGTCCGCTAGCGCAGGGCAGAAGCCATCCAGTTCCCGATCGCCCGGACCTCGCCTGCCATCCGGCAGGCGCGCAGGTGCGGCCGTTCTCGAGCGTAAAGCCGACAAGCACCTGGTGGCGACCTCGCGGGACATTTGGCGGATCAGCGGCCACGCCGCGACGGCCGCGGGTCAGCCGGGGAGACCGTGCTGCCGCCCGGCACCGGCTGTCCCGCGGCCGGGGAGTGCCGGTCAGAGTTGTTTGCCAGCAGCCTTTACCCAGGGCATTGCTCGGGCGATGAGTCCCCGTGCTGGCCGTTGCCCTGCGCGGTCGTTGACTAGGTCCCCGGGCCGGATGCCCAGGTCGCGGGACAGCCCGGCGAAGCTCTGATGGCGGGCTTCCATCGTGATCCCGAAGATCGCCAGGATCTTGAGCTTGTGGTCTTCGATCGTCCGCGCGGACAGCTGCCGTCTCCTGGCGATCTCAAGATCGCTCATGCCGGTTTCGAGCAGCGTGAGGGTTTGCTCCAGGGTGTCGGACAGCCGGACGTCGCGGCAGCTGGCAGCGAGCTTGCGCAGCGCCCGGTGGAGTGCGTCGCTGACGATGCTCCCGTGCCGGCCGACCTCGTTGACCGCGCGCGCGAGGGCGGGGGGATCGTCGTACTTGCTGATGTACGCGGCGGCGCCCGCCGCGACGCAGCGTGCGACCGGCTCGGGTCTCTCGTCCGCTGTGTAGACCACGACCCGGTGGCCGAGTTGCTCGGTGAGCAGCCGGATGGCGCGGACGCCTTGCAGAATGGCCTTGTCACCTGTCTGCCGGTTCAGGCACAGGTCGAGGATGACCACGTGGCAGGGCTGCCGCTGGATGGCGATGAACGCCTCGACAGTTCCGTAACTGCCCGCCAGCGCTAGGTCCAGGCCGGCAGGAACGCCGATGGCCTGCCGGTATCTGGGCTCGTCGTCGATGAGCACGTAGCGCACCGGCTCGCCTGCTGCGGCGGGCAGGAGCACGGGCGGGCCGCCGGTCATGGCTGCTCTGCCGGCACCCTGATCCGCACCACTGTGCCGGTGCCCGGGCAGGACTCGACCACGCCGGTGCCGCCGACTCCGGCCAGCTGCCGGCCGAGGATCTCGCTGATCCCGAAGCCTGGTCGGGTGCTGGCCGCATCGAACCCCGGGCCGTCGTCGCGAACCGTGACCGACAGGTGATCGGCTTCTGACCGGACCGAGAGCACCACGTTCGCGCCCGGGGCGTGCTGCTCGGCATTCGCCAGCGCGGTGTCCAGGGCACGTTCCAGCTGGTCCAGGGCCTCGGCCGTCAGCTCAATGTCCGGGCCGACCTCGACCTCGCTGCATACCGGAAGACCAGGGTGCAGCCGCAGAACGCCGTCGATCCGCGCCCGCAGGTCCACCTCGCCGCCGGTCCCGTCGACATATGAGCGCATCTGCTCGTGCTTCGCCTGCGCCTGGGCGATCATCATCGCCCGCGTTTCGTCATCGGCCTGGGCGAACCTGTCCAGCCGCAGATACACCAGCAGATCGTGGACGAGCGCCCGGCTGCGGTCCTGCTCCAGGTCCGAGACGCGCTTCCTCGCGGCATCGGCACCGCGGGCCAGTTCTCGGATGAATCGTGTGACCAAGAACGCCACGGCGGCGAACCCCGGGAACGTCGTCGCATTCACCACAGTCGTCATCCGCAGGGCCGCGTCGCCGAACAGAGGGACGGCTACCGCAGCCGCGTAGGCGACTGATAGAGCGCTGGACACAGTCAGCGCCTGCGCCAGGCTGGCGAGTGCCGTGCCCACCAGCAGGGTCGTGGACAGCGCTACCGGGTAGGCCCAGATCGTCCAGGTGTCGACCCGGGCCGCGGGAGCGATATACGCGGGCGCCAGCGCCAGGACCAGCACAGACAGGCCGATATCGACTGCGACCGGCCACCTGAACGGCAGCATCGACCTGCGCCGGACGAGCCAGCGGCCCAACAGCAAAGACTCAACGGCCATGACGCCCAGCAGGGCCGCGTCGAGCGGCGGATTGTCCGATCTGCTGAGGCTTCCCGCCGCCACGGCGACGGCCGCCTGGCCAAGGACAAACGCGCGGATTCCGAGGAAAGCGCGCACCATCGCCAGCTCCACGCCTGGCCTGGTCGCCGCAGGCCGGGTCCCAGGCCGGGCCATGACGGCAGTCGCGCTGATACCCATTGCCACCCCCCAAATCTCCCGGTCTCAAAGTACCGGGATTTCCCGGTTCAAAGGGGGGTCCGCAGCGTCAATCCTGAGAATCAGGAAATCGACCCGATCCGGGCCTCTGCCACCAACGGGGGCGTTGGCCGCTCCCGGGTCCCGCTCCGCCGGACCACCGACAACGACGCCGGCACCAACACAGGGAGGCTTGACATGACCGATTCACTCGACGAGCAGCTGCGCGATGTGCGCAGAGACCCCACACCCGACGAGGCGTACCGGCTCAACTTCAACGTCGGCAGTGACGATGAACTGGCTCGGCTGCGATCCGAAGTGAAACCGCCGAACCTGCCCGGCAGCTCTTCCCCCGGCGCGCGCGCCAGTACCGCAGTTCGGCCTGCGGGCCGCCCCTACAGCGAGGGCAAAAGGCTCTTCTACGGCCTGCTGTGGTCGGGGTGGACACTGCTGCTGGCCATCGCCGGATTCAGCCTGCTGCCCCACGGCTCCACCATCTTCTCCGGACTGCTCGCCTTCGCGCTCGCCATCATCACCGGCCGGTACGCCTGCCGGATCTGGACCTGGCGGGCTAAGCGACTCATCTTCTTCATCATCTGGTAGCCCAATCCCGGCAACCGACACCGAAATGACGAGGGAAGGAAAAGGTAATGGCTAAGCCGCACAAGCACGCAGGTCTACGCCTGCTCGCCACAACCGAGCTCGCCGATGCAGACATCGCCTTGTTGGCGAAAAACGCTGCAGAAGCCGCAGCGGTCAAAGCTCCGCAATGGTCCACGGTCCGCCTCGAGAAAGCCGAGCCGGGGTTCCTGGTGTTCTCTGTCCGCGGCCCCGGCGGCCTCGTCGAGCAGATGGAATTCGCGCTTGAGGCGGTTACCGAGGCCGGTGCAACCAAGATGCGGTCCACCATCACCCGCTACAAGCAATCACAGTCCACGTATGCAGGACTCATCCCTACCGGACAGAAGAAGATGCTCGGGCTCTCCGCCTACCGCAAGTGGATCAAGAACTTCACCACGTCGCTGCAGGAAGCCGAACCCGGCGCGCAGATCGACGTGAACGGACCGCTTACCAGCAGCGTCGGGGAGTGGATCTGATGAGTCTCGTCACGTTCCTGATCGCCGCCATCTTGCTTGCCGGCCCGCTCTACAAGCTGTACTGGCTGATAACGACCCGGTCGCACCCGCGAACCCAGAGGACCCCGCCTGACCTATCTGCATTCCAGCGCGGCACCGGAAGCAAAGACACTGACGTGAGGGCCGGTTAGGCCTTCGGTTAGGCCTGCCATGGGCGATGTGCAGTGTCGCAGAACATGCGGACGCGCAAAGCCACCGTGTTCGTCGGGGGCGGCCGAGGCTCACGACGGCTGCCAGGTAGCACGGCGGAACTCTGGCGCCTCGCTCAAGATCAACAGGGCGCGCAACGCGAAGGTCGGCTGCCAGGACCGCATCCGCTCATGCACGAGGAAGGCCCGCTTCGTCCACATCGTCACCTTCGGCATGGCCGCCGGCTTCTTCGGCCAGAACGTCGCCTGGCCGATCGCTCATCTGCAAATCGGCTTCGGTTACCGGCTCTTCCTCGGCGTCGGCTCCGAACTGGGCGCGATCCTGCTTCTGCCGATCCTCTTCAAACGGCGCGGCTGACGGCCTGACTCCCCCGGCCGCCCCCGGGCGCGAGCGCGGGCATGCGATGATCGGACCAGAGCCGAGCATCATCCGAGCGAGAAGCCAGACGGGACAGGCATGCGAGCTGCGCTCTATGACCGGTGCGGCGCGAGCAGCGAGGTGCTGCGGGTCGAGGAGATCGAGCGGCCCGAGCCAGGACCCGGTGAGGTCCTGGTCAAGATCGAGTACTCGGGCGTCAACCCGACCGACTGGAAGTCACGCGGCGGGTCCACGCCGCGTGCGATCGACGGGTTCCAGATCCCGCACCACGACGGGGCGGGCGTGATCGACGCGGTCGGAGACGGCGTCGACCAGGGCCGGGTCGGCCAGCGGGTGTGGACCTGGATGGCCGCGGCCGGCCGCCGGTGGGGGACGGCCGCGCAGTGGAGCGTGGTTCCGGCCGCGCGAGCGGTTCCGCTGCCCGACGGCATCTCCGCCGAACTCGGGGCGAGCCTGGGGGTGCCGGCCATCACCGCGCACCGCTGCCTGTTCGCCGACGGCCCGGTCGCGGGCAAGACGATCCTGGTAGCCGGCGGAGCCGGCGCGGTCGGGCACTTCGCGATCGAGCTGGCCAAGTTCTCAGGCGCGCGGGTGATCACCACGGTGAGCGGCGCGGAGAAGGCGGAGCTGGCCAGGAAGGCCGGGGCGGACCTGGTGGTCAACTACCGCGAGCCTTCGGCGTCGGAGGAGATCAGCTCCTTCGGGCCGGTCGACCGGGTGGTCGAGGTCGCGCTAGGCGCGAACCTGCAGCTCGACCTCGCGGTGCTCTGCCCGGGCGGCGAGATCGTGGCTTACGCGGCCGAGCCGACCGACCCGGTGCTGCCGGTCAGGGCCTGCATGACCGCCAACGTGATCCTGCGGTTCGTGCTGCTCTACGGCGTGCCCGCCGACGCGCTCGAACGCGCTGCCAACGACATCACGACGGCCCTGACCAGCGGCGCGCTGACCGAGCTGCCGGTGCACAGGTTCGGCCTCGACGACATCGTCGCGGCCCAAGACGCGGTTCAGAACGGCGCGGTCGGCAAGGTGCTTATCGCTCCCGCCTAAGACTCCGGCTCCGGGGGGACGGAACCGGCGACCGTGCGGGAGCTACGCGGCCACTGGTTGCGGCAGGACGCGCCGCAGCACGCTGGCGTCGCCGCTGATCTCCAGGCCCTGATCGGTCACCTGGGCGGCGGTGAGCTTGCCGGAGAACAGGGCGAGGATGAGCTGCGGTTCGCCCCGGAGGACGAGGTCCGGCGCCGCGGCCGTGCCGAGCCGGGTGGTGGCCGAGCCTGCGGATACCTCGATGACCACAGGACTGCTGGCGGTGCGCAGCTCGATCGACACCGGTGGCCCGCCGGGATCGCGGTCGCGCAGGAAGAACGAGGCCGGGAAGGCGAACCAGTGGCCGCGGAACTCGTCGCCCTCGGCGGGCTCGATCATGTACCTGACCCCCCACCGGCCAATGGCGTCGAGGACCGGCTGCAGCTCCGCGCCTGCCTCGGTCAGGTGGAACAGGGTGGTGGCGACGGGAGGCGGGGCGTCTTCCCGCCGGATCAGGCCGGCCGACTCGAGCTCACGGATCCGGTCAGAGAGCAGGTTGGTCGCGATTCCCGGCAGCCCGTTCTTCAGGTCGGTGTACCGGCACGCTCCGCGGATCAGGAGCTCCCGGATGATCAGGAGGTTCCATCTGTCGCCGACGACGTCCAGCGCCTTGGCGATCGAACAGTACTGGCCGTAACTTCGCATGTCCTCAGGTTAGCCGATGTCTGGTTGATATTCAAATCTAAGAACTTGACTTTTTAAACTTCTAAGTAGAGTATCTCAGCTATGCGATCCAAACCCATGATCCTCGTCGCGCTGCTGCTCGCAGCGTTCCTCGTCAACCTGGACACGACCCTGGTGAACGTGGCGCTTCCCGCCCTGGTGCGCGAGTTGCATGCCACCACCACTGAGCTGCAGTGGGTCGTCGACTCGTTCAATCTCGTCTTCGCCGCGCTGCTGCTCACCTTCGGCAGCCTGTCGGACCGGTTCGGCCGCAAGGGCATGCTGCTGGCCGGGCTGACCGTGTTCGGCGCCGCCAGCCTCGCTGGCGGCTTCACGTCCAGCCCGGCGCAGCTGATCGCGGCCCGGTCTGTGATGGGGCTGGGCGCCGCGATGACATTCCCGGCGACGCTCTCGCTGATCTCCAACGTCTTCACGCAGAGAAGGGAACGGGCTCGCGCCATCGGACTGTGGGGCGCGATCGCCGGCGTGGCCATAGCGCTGGGGCCGATCGTCGGTGGCTGGCTGCTCGAGCACTTCAGCTGGGCCAGCATCTTCATCGCGATGGCGCCGGTAGCGGCCGCGGCCGTGGTCCTGGTGGCGCTTGTCGTTCCCGCCTCGAAGGACCCGGACGCGGCAGCTCCCGACATCGCCGGCCTGGTCCTGTCGTCCGCAACAATGGCGCTGCTGGTCTTCACCATCATCGAGGCGCCGGCCTACGGCTGGGCAGCGACACGGAGCCTGGCCGGCTTTGCCGCCTCGGCGGTCCTGCTCGCCGCGTTCATCGCGGCGGAGCGGCGGGCCGCGCACCCGATGCTCGATGTGCGGCTGTTCCGCAACCTGCGGTTCAGCGCGGCCAGCGGCGCGGTCACGGTGTCGTTCTTCACCCTGTTCGGCTTCATCTTCCTGATGACCCAGTACTTCCAGTTCGTCCGCGGCTACGGCCCGCTCTCAACCGGGGTGCACCTGCTCCCGGTGGCGTTGTCGGTCGGCGCCGGATCGGTAGCCGGAACTCAGCTCGCCGTGCGGGCAGGGACCAAGCTCGTCGTCACCACCGGGCTCGTCGCGATGGCCGCGTTCTACGGCTGGGTAGCGGCGACGAACAGTGCGACGATCAGCTACGGCATCATCGCGGTCCAGATGGTGCTGTACGGGCTCGGCATGGGCCTGACCTCCGCGCCCGCCACCGAGTCCATCATGGGCGCCATCTCACGGGCCAAGGCAGGCGTTGGCTCGGCCGTGAACGACTCCACCAGGCTCGTCGGCGGCACGCTCGGCGTGGCCGTGATCGGCAGCGTCTACGCATCCGTCTACGGCTCACGGCTCACCGCCACCACGCCTGCGGGCGTGCCCGGCCGGGCGGCGGCGATCGCACACCAGTCCGTCGGCGCGGCCTACGGGGCCGCCGGCAAGATCGCGGCGCTCGGCCATCCGGCGCTCGGACAGGCACTGCAGCACGCCTCCGCCAACGCATTCCTGCGCGGCCTCACCCTCGGCTGCCTCGTCGCCAGCGGTGTCGCCGCAGCGGGGGCCCTGCTGGCAGTCCTGTTCCTGCCCGCCCAGCCCGCCAAGCCCGCACCGCCCGCACAGCTCGCCCGGCCGGCGAGCCCGACGGCCGGTGACGCCGAAACAGCCGAAGGGCGCCGCGTTGCCGAGACCCAGGCGCACCCCGCCCCAGCGGTCCGGTAACCCCGCGGCAGCAGACCGCTGCCCCGCCGCACCCGACTGACACCGAAAGGATCACTGCCATGACCGGACCGATCGCCGGCCACCGCGGCATCGAATCACTCAAGACAGCGGCCCGCTGGCCTGGCGCCGACCGGGCCACCACGGTCATCCTCGCCACCAGGCTCGCGGCTGCCCGCGCGGACCCCGATGGGTACCGCTACTTCTCCGAGCTTGCCGGCGCCCAGCCAGGCGAGGCGCTGCCAGTCGCGCTCGCCGGGTTCTTCCAGGCACGGCTGGGCGAGGACGCGGACGCCGCGCTGGTCAAGCTGAACCAGGCCGCGGCCGCCGATCTTGGCCTGCCGCAGTGCTTCCGCGGGCTGGCCCTGGCCGGGCTGCCGCCGGACCGGCGGCGGGCCGATCAGTACCAGAGGTTCGACCCGTTCAAGTTCCTCATCTACGCCGAGCTCGCCGGCACCGAGATCGGCCCGGTCGAGTAGCATTCCGCGCTGTCACGGGGAGTCGCGGGCGGCAGCAGCGGGCGCGAGCCGTTAACCCTCTTGGTGGCTATTCGGCGGGGGTGGATGCCTCGGACCGGTCCGGGGCGGGCGCGCTGCCCGGGCCGCCCATGCCGGGCGCGTTGCGGTAGAACTCGACCTCGGCGGGCGGCAGCGGCTGGCTGCCGAGAATCAGATCGGCCGCCTTCTCCGCGACCATCATGACCGGCGCGTAGATGTTGCCGTTGGTGACGTACGGCATGACCGAGGCGTCGACCACCTTGAGCCCCTCTGTGCCGTGCACCGCCAGGCTGGCCGGGTCGGTGACCGACCTCTCGCCCGTGCCCATCGCGCACGTGCAGGACGGGTGCAGCGCCGTCTCGCCGTCGCGGCGGACCCAGTCCAGAATCTGCTCGTCGGTCTCGACCGCGGCTCCCGGCGAGAGCTCGCCGCCGTTGAACGGGTCGAGAGCGGGCTGGCTCAGGATGCCGCGGGCGACGTGGATCGCCTCGACCCACTCTCGCCGGTCGGTGTCGGTAGACAGGTAGTTGAACCGCAGCGCCGGATGCACGGCCGGGTCGGCGGAGACGATCCTGACCGAGCCGCGGGCGTCCGAGTACATCGGGCCGATGTGCACCTGGTAGCCGTGCCCGCCGGCCGGCGCCGAGCCGTCGTAGCGGATCGCGATCGGCAGGAAGTGGAACATCAGGTTCGGGTAGGACACGTCCTCGTTGGACCTGGCGAACCCGCCGCCCTCGAAGTGGTTCGTGGCGCCTGGCCCGGTCCGGCCGAAGAGCCATTTCGCGCCGATCATCGGCCGGTTCCGCAACTTCACCGCCGGGGCCATCGAGACCGGCTGCTTGCACGCGTACTGGACGTAGACCTCGAGATGATCCTGCAGGTTCTCGCCGACGCCCGGCAGGTCGGCGACCACGTCGATGCCGCGGGAGGCGAGCAGCCCGGCCGGGCCGACGCCGGAGAGCTGGAGCAGTTGCGGCGAGTTGATCGCGCCACCGCACAGGATGACCTGGCCCGCGCGCGCCTGCTGCGGCTGGCCCGCGCCGCCCGCGGGCCCGTGCCGGCGGTACTCGACTCCGACGGCGCGGTTGCCCTCGAACAAGATTCGCGTCACGAACGCCCGGCAGCGCACGGTCAGGTTCTGGCGGCTCATGACCGGGTGCAGGTACGCGCGGGCGGCCGACAGGCGCCTGCCGCGGTAGATGTTGCGGTCGAAGGCGGCGAAGCCCTCCTGCCGGTATCCGTTCACGTCGCTGGTGAGCCCGTAGCCGGCCTGCTGAGCCGCCTCGAAGAACGCGGTGAACAGCGGGTTGGCAGCCGGGCCGCGCTCCAGCTTGAGCGGGCCGTCCGTGCCGCGGTACTCGTCTCCGCCGGCCAGGCAGTTCTCCATCTTCTTGAAGTACGGCAGGCAGTGCGCGTAGTCCCAGTCCGCCATCCCGGGATCCGCGGCCCAGCGCTGGTAGTCCATCGGGTTGCCGCGCTGGAAGATCATGCCGTTGATGCTGCTCGACCCGCCGAGGACCTTGCCGCGGGCGTGGTAGATCCGCCGGCCGTTCATCTCGGGCTCGGGCTCGGACTCGTACTTCCAGTCGTAGAACCTGCTGCCGATCGGGAAGGTCAGCGCGGCGGGCATATGGATGAAGACGTCCCACTTGTAGTCGGGGCGGCCCGCCTCGAGCACGAGAACCCGGTTCGCGGCGTCGGCCGAGAGCCGGTTCGCCAGCGCCGACCCGGCCGAGCCGCCGCCGATGATGATGAAGTCGTACTGACCAGACGCCATAGCCGTGCCCGATCCCGTCCGTTTCGCCGGTCGCAAACCGCAAGTCCGCGAACCATAACACTAGGCGACGGCGGGCTCGGCGGATGCGGCGCGGCGCGAGCCGACCAGCGCGATGACCGCCCGGCCGGTGGTGACGGCCAGGATCGCGGTGACGGTGAGCCAGCCAGCGGCGCCGACGGCACCGCCCTGGCTGGCCCGGTACGCCAGCCCCCAGACGATCGTCGCTCCCGTGCCGACCAGCATCGCCGCGGTGACCGCGGCAGCGGCGCCCGCGCCGATCCGCCACGTCGTCGCGGCGAACTCGGTCGCCGTGACGATCCTGGCGACCGCCTGCGTGGACGCGGCGATGCCGGCCAGCCCGAGCAACAGCCAGCAGACCGCGATCGTCAGCCGCGCGGTCGAGTCCGGCCCGTACCCGAGCAGCCGCACCCCGCCCAGCCACACCGTGGCCGTGACCGGCGGCGCGGCCATCAGCGCGAACGTGCGCTTCCTGCGGTGCGCGCGGGCGTAGCGTGCGGCTTGTGCGGCGAACGGGACGGCCGCGACCACTGTCGCGGCGAGCCCGACGACGCCGGCCGCGTACAGGACGTGGTTGGCGTCCGGCACGACCGGGTGCGCGAGCGCGATCTGCCTCGCCGCGCCGCGGTTCGGGTAGACGCCCAGGTCGTGGCCGAACCACGCGGCGGTCGCCGCGAAGGCGACCCAGGACCACAGCACGGTGATCAGCGCGTGACGGGAACGCTCGGACATAGCGGATCCTCTCCGGGTTCGGCACCACGCGGCGACGGCGCCGCGGATCAGGTCGAAGGCCATGGCAGCGGGCTGTCGCCCGTGTTCGTGCAAGTCGCGGACGAGTGTTTCGAGCTCGTCGCCGTACCGCGCCCGCCAGGCAGGCGGGTAGGCGAGCAGCAGCCTGGCCGGCCACGGCCGGGTCCGCGGCGGGGCCGGCGGGGCAGGCGGGGCAGGCGGCGTAGGCGGCGGGGTCATGGCGCCAGCTTCGGCTCGAGGCGGCGCAGGCCGGTGGCCGCCACCTGCTGCGCGGTGGCCAGGTGCGCGCCCAGGCTCTCGACGCCCGCGGCCGTGATCCGGTACGGCCGCCTGCGGTCCTCGGCCGGGAGCGCCTCGATCCAGCCCCGGTCCTCCAGCCGGCTCAGCGCGCCGTACAGCGTTCCCGGGCCCAGCTTGATCCCGGCGAACCCCTCGATGTCCTTGGCCAGCGCGTATCCGTGTTTCGGGCCGTCGGCGAGGCTGGTCAGGACCAGGACGGCCGGCTCGGTGAAGTCCACTGATGCTCCCGCTACGTGGTGTTACTACGCCGTACGATACTACGCATGACGATGTACCGCAAACGGTAGTAGGGAACGGCGCGCCGATTGGCGCCCAGATTGCCAAGCATTGTTTGCAAAGAACTAGTTGCAAAGTGTTCTTTGCAAAGTTATCTTTGGACGCATGCCAGAGAACTCGATAGCCGCGGGCGGGCCCCGGTCCACCAAGCAGATCACCGACGCCAAGGCGCTCAGGGCGCTGGCCCATCCGGTCAGGCTCTCCCTGATCGGGCTGCTGCGGACCGAGGGCCCGCTGACCGCGACCCGAGCCGCCGGGCTGCTCGGCGAGTCCTCGGCGACTTGCTCGTTCCACCTGCGCCAGCTCGCCAAGTACGGGATGGCCGAAGAGGCCGCAGGCGGCCAGGGCAGGGAGCGCCCCTGGCAGGCGACGACCATGTCCACGCACGTGCCGGACTTCGCCGACGACCCCGACTTCGCCGAGGCGTCCGGCATGTACCGGTCCGTTCTAGCCGAGCGGTACTTCTTCTGGCTGATGCGGTGGCTGGCGGAGAGGCCGGCCGAGCACGCCGACTGGCAGCGCGCGGACCTGTTCGGCGACAGGCTGCTGTACCTGACCGCCGCCGAGCTCGCCGACCTCGGCGACAAGGTACGCGAACTGCTCGACGGCTACATCGAGCGGACTGCCACGCCGGAACTGCGGCCGGAGGGCGCTCGCCTGGTCAGCTTCCTGCAGCTCGCCTTCCCGATGATCGGCCCGCCGGTCGGCCAGCCGGGACCCACGCCGGGCGGTGGTGCGCGATGAGGCCGGCGTTGCGACGTCTCGCCGCCCGGATTCCCGACCTGCTCGCGGACCGGTCGTTCCGGCGGTACTGGAGCGGCCAGACGATCTCCATGTTCGGAGATCAGATCTCTTCCATCGCGCTACCGCTCGTCGGCGTGCTCGCCCTGAACGCGAGCCCGGCGCAGATGGGCTTCCTGGCCGCCCTGGAGTGGCTGCCTAGCCTGCTTTTCGGCCTGCACGCGGGTGCCTGGCTGGACCGGCGAGGTCGCCGGCGCGCGACCATGATCGGCGCCGACCTGGGCAGGTTCGCGCTGCTGGCGAGCATCCCGGCCGGCTACGCCTTCGGTGTCCTGACGCTCTGGCAGCTGTACGGCGTCGCGTTCGGGGTCGGCGCGCTCAGCGTGCTGTTCACGGTCAGCGACCCGACCCTGTTCGTTTCGCTGGTTCCGAAGGACCGGTACGTGGAGGGCAACTCGCTGATCTACGGCAGCCGCGCGCTGTCCTTCGTCGGCGGGCCCAGCGTCGGCGGCGCGCTTGTCCAGTTCCTGACCGCGCCGCTGGCCGTGCTCGCCGACGCGGTGTCGTTCCTCGGCTCGGCGTTCTTCCTGGCCAGGATCCGCCCGGTCGAGCCGCCGGCCGCCGAGCCTGGAAAGGGCATGCTGACCGCGGGGGCGCGGTTCATCAGGCGGTCCGCGATCGTACGGGCCTCGCTGACCGCGGTGGCGGTCATCAACTTCTTTAACTTCGTGTTCTTCGCGCTGTTCGTGCTGTATGCGACCAGGTACCTGCATGTCGAGCCCGGTGTGCTCGGCGCGGTGCTCGGCATCGGCGCGATCGGCGGCGTCCTCGGCGCCGCCGTCACCAAGCGGCTCGCCGCCCGGTTCGGCGTCGGCCGCGTCTACACGATCTCCTGCCTGGTGTTCACGGCACCGCTGGCGCTCGTTCCGCTCGCCGCCGGGCCGCGGCCGCTCGTACTCGCGATGCTGATGACGGCCGAGTTCCTGTCCGGTTTCGGCGTCATGGTGCTGGACATCAGCATCGGCTCCATCTTCTCCGCCGTCATCCCCGACCAGCTGCGGTCGCGGGTCAGCGGCGCGTTCCAGGCGGTGAACTACGGCACCAGGCCGCTCGGCGCGCTGACTGGCGGCCTCCTCGGCACGCTGATCGGCCCGCACGCGACGCTGTGGGTCGCGGCGGGCGGCGGGATGACGGGGTTCCTGCTGCTGCTGCCGACATCGCTGCCGTCGTTCCGGATGCCGCAGACCTCGCCAGCGCAGGATCAGCGGGCTACGGCCGCTCGCGACCACGACCTCGCCGACAACCCGGCCTGAGTGCTGAGCGGACGCCGGCCAGCGCGGTATGCGGCCGTGGCAGCACCCGCCCGAGCCCAGCTACGGCGCCGTGTCGCGCCAGCGTTGTTCCAGGGCGGCACGGCCGGCCGGCGTGACCTCCCCGTAGATCCGCAGCCTGGCCAGCCCGCCGTCGGGAATCACGTCGAGCCGGACGAGGCAGGCCTCGCGCGAGTCGCCGAGCACGAACCGGTGCCTGGTATCGGGCTGGACCCTGGTCCGCTGCAGGACCGGCCGCCAGCCGGGCTCGGATTGGGCAGGCGCGGCGGCCGGCGCCTCGGCCGCCGACTCCGCGGCCGACAGCTCGACCCAGCCCGGCGCGTTGCCGACGAAGTACGAGGTGTCGATCTCGGCGCGGCGGAGCCTGCCCGCCGCGGCGAGCCGGAATTCCACCCAGTCGTTGCCCGCACCGCGGCGCCGCGCGTTCTCCCAGCCGTCGCTCATCACCCGCGGCAGCCCGGGCATGATCAGGTTGGCGGGCGAGGAGTAGAAGGAGTCGGAACAGCCGGTGACCCGCCCGCCGTTCTCCAGCGCGGCCAGGTCGATGATGCCGGTCAGGAACGCCGGGTCGGGCACGACCTCGCCGTGCACCCGCAGCCGTGCCACGCCGCCGTCCGGGTAGATCGACAGCCTGACGTGCGTCCAGCGCCGCGGGTCGGCGACGACGTAGCGGTTCGCCGTGTTGCCCGATGCCGCCGCCCTGGCGACCAGCGTGTGCCAGCGCAGCCCGGCCAGTTCGGCCGGGTCCGGGTAGCCGGTCGCGCACGCGGCCTCGACCGAGATCTCGGGCGGATAGTTGCCGCGGAAGAACGCGGTGTCCACCACGACCCCGCGAACCACGCCCGGGCAGCCCAGCCGCACGATCACGTGGTCGTGCCCGGCGTCACGGCGCCGCCTGGTCTCCCAGCCGTCGTAGACCTTGCCCTTGTGACCGAAGTCGCCCGGGGCGAACGCGGGCGGTTCCTGCCTGATCAGGTTCTCCTTCTCGGCGAAGAACTCGTCGTTGGCGAAGACCACGCTGCCGCCCAGAGCCCGGGAGGCGAGGTCGGCCAGGCCGGTGAAATCCGGGGTCTCGCCGCCGTTCATTGGCGTGCTCCCTTCCCCCGCGGGCGCCCCCGGCCGGCCGCCGGCTTTCATCATCGGCCGTCGGCGGCCGAGAGCAGCCGCCCGGCCGGCCGGTCCGGCGAGACCGGGACTCCGCGCAGCCAAGTGCGGTGGACCACGCCCGACAGTTCCTGTCCGGCGTACGGGGTGAGCTTGTGCCTGGTCAGCAGCCGGTCGGCCGTGACCACGAACCGCTCGTCCGGCGCGAACGCCACCAGGTCGGCGTCGCGGCCGACGGCGATCTCGCCCTTGCGGGCGGCGAGCCCGCCCAGGCTGGCCGGGCTCGCCGACATCCACCTGACCACATCCGCAAGGCCGAAGCCGCGTTCCCTGGCGTGGGTCCACACCACGGGCAGGCCCAGCTGGACCGACGAGATCCCGCCCCAGGCGGCCGCGAAGTCGCCGCGGTGCTGGCCAGGGGGGACGGCCCCCCAGGACCCCCCGCGACCGGGATCCTTCAGCTCGGGCGGGCACGGCGAGTGGTCGGAGACGACGCAGTCGATCGCGCCGGCCTCCAGCGCCACCCAGAGCCGGTCCCGGTTCGCGGTGTCCCTGATCGGCGGGCAGCACTTGAACTCGGTCCGGCCGGCGCCGACCTGCTCGGCCGCGAGCGTGAGGTAGTGCGGGCACGTCTCGGCGGTAACCTGCACGCCGTAGCCCCGCGCCGCGGTCAGCAGCGGGACCGGATCGGCGCTGGACAGGTGCAGCACGTGCACGCGGGCGCCGGTCGCGGTGGCCAGCCTGATCACCGAGATGATCGCCGCGACCTCGGCGGCGGCCGGCCGGGACCGCAGGAAGCCGGCGTAGTCCCGGCCGGACGCCGCCTGCGCCGCCTGCGTCGCCTGCGCCGCGCCGATCCTGGCCGCGTCCTCCGCGTGCACGATCAGCAGGCTGCCCAGTTCGGCGGCCTGGTACATCGCCGCCGCCAGGGCGTCCTCGCCGAGCGGCGGGAACTCGGGCACCCCCGAGCCGACCAGGAAGCACTTGAACCCGAACACGCCCGCCGCGTGCAGCGCCGGCCGGTCCTGCACGTTGGCCGGAACGGCTCCGCCCCAGAACCCGACGTCCACGGCGCACTGGCCGTCCGCGGCCTGCCGTTTCGCCTCCAGCGCCGCGACGTCGGTCGTCGGCGGGATCGAGTTCAGCGGCATGTCGATGATCGTGGTGACGCCGCCGGCCGCCGCCGCGGCGGTCGCGGTCGCGAAGCCTTCCCAGTCGGTGCGGCCGGGCTCGTTGACGTGGACGTGGGTGTCGACCAGGCCGGGCAGCAGCACCTCGTCGTCTCGGAGGGTGATGTGGTTCGGGGGGCTGTCGGAAGTCAAAGCCGAGTACGGGGGGATGGCCGTCACGGAGACGATCACACCATCCTTGACGTGCACTTCCGCCGGCACGATTCCGGCTGGCGTTGCTACCCGGCTGGCGCGGATGATCAGGTCGGGATCGCTGCCGCCGGCCGCTCCGCCGCCGCCGGCCGCTCCGCCGCTGCAGGCCGCCTCGCCGCCGCCGGCCGCCTCGCCGCTGCCGGCCGCCTCGCCGCTTGCCGCCGAGTTGATCATGGAGGGCTCCGGGTGGGCATGATGCCGCGGCGGCGGACGAATCTGAGCTCGTCCGGGCTCAGGCCGGTCTGGGTAGCGATCTCGGGGTCGGTGAGGGCGCCGCAGTCCAGGCCGCGGGATAGGAAGGCAGCCAGGGCGCGGGCGGTGGCGGGTTCTTCCTGGGCGCTGGCTGATCGGGCTGCGTAGGCGCTGAGCCGGTCGCACGCGTTTGCCCTGCCCTCCCGGTAGAAGCCGTAGGCGGCCGCGTAGCGGCTGACGAGCTGCGCCGGGTGCAGGTCCCAGCCCTGGCAGAACCCGCGTTCCAGGGACCGCCGCACCAGCCGGGCGTGCAGCCGCCAGGCAGCGACGACGTCGTCACGGCTGCCGACCGGGAGGATGTTGGTCGAGCCGTCGGACAGCCGGACGCCGGTTCCGGCCGCGGCCACCTGCATCACGGCCTTCGCGTGGTCGGCGGCCGGGTGGTCCAGGCTCTGGCAGGCGGCGGGGATGCCGAGCGCGGCGCTGTAGTCGTAGGTGCCGTAAGCCAGCCCGGTCAGCCGGCCGGGCGCGGCGTGCACGCACCTGGCGATCGTCGCCGCACCGTCGGCGCCCAGGATGACCTGCGGCGTCTCCACCTGGATCTCGAAGACCAGCCACCGCGGCCGCCGCACGCCGAAGGCCGCCTCCATCCGCTCGCACAACAGCGCCATCGCCGACACCTGGGCCGCCGACGTGACCTTCGGCAGCGTGATCACGAAGCCGCCCGGCAGCGGCCGGTCGTTCTCGAGCAGCGCGTCGAGGAACACCTCGATCGTCCTGACCGCCCGCCGCCTGGTCGCCTGCTCCAGGCTCTTGCACCGCACCCCGCAGAACGGCGGCGCCGTTTCCTCGCGCAGCACGGCGGCGAGCGACCGCGCGGCGGCGCGGGCGTGCGCGTCCTCGGTCTCGTCGCCGCGGGCCCCGTAGCCGTCTTCGAAGTCGATCCGCAGGTCCTCGACCGGCTGGCTGGCCAGCTTGGCGAGCACGAGCGGGTGGACCTCTTCAGCTACCCCGGGAGCGAGTCCCGTCGCGTCGGCGAGCTCCCCGGGTCCGGGCGCGAACTCCTCGATCGCGGCCAGCGCCTGCGCACCCCAGTGGCGGATCGCCTCTGGTTCGAACCGGTGCGCGGGGATGTAGGCCGTGTGGACCGGCTGCCGCCCGGCGACCTCGCCCGAGTACCCCGAGGCGAGCTCGGCGTCGGCGACGGCGAGCAGCCGGTCAAGCTCCGCGGTGACTTGCTCCAGGCCGACGCCGGCCTGCGACCCGGGAGTCGTCACGGGGTTCTCGTTACATCGTCTGGCTTGACCGGGACCCGCGGCAGATCCAGTCCGGTCGCCGCGCGGATGGCCGCCACGATCGCGGGTCCCGAGGAGATCGTGGGCGGCTCACCGACTCCGCGCAGACCGTACGGCGCGTGCGGGTCCGGGTACTCGAGCACGTCGATCCGCATCGGCGGGACGTCCGCCGCGGTGGGGATCAGGTAGTCGGTGAACGAGGGATTGCGGATCATCCCGTCGCGCACCTGGATCTCCTCCATGATCGCCAGGCCCAGCCCCTGCGCGCTGCCGCCCTGGATCTGGCCGAGCACTGCCTGCGGGTTCATCGCCCGGCCGACATCCTGCGCGCAGTCCAGCGCCACGACCCTGACCAGCCCCAGATCGGTGTCGACGTCCACGACCGCGCGGTGCGCGGCGAACGCGTACTGCACGTGCGCGAAACCCTGCCCGGTCTCCGGGTCCACCGGCCGCGTCGGCCGGTGCCGCCACTGCACGGTCTCGGTGAGCACGTCGTCGCCGACGAACGCCGCGATCGGCCCGAGCGGCTCCGGCTCCTGACCCGCGGACCAGACTTGGTCGTCGGCTAGCCGCAGGCCGGTGACCGACCCCCCGAGTCGATCGGCGATTTTCTTCAACAAGCTCGCCCGGATCATCTCGCAGGCCGCCTTGATCGCTCCCCCGGTGACGTAGGTCTGCCGTGAGGCGGACGTCGACCCGGCCGAGCCGACGCCGGTGTCCTTGGGAACGATCATCACGGTGGAGACGCCGAGCTCGCTGCGGCAGATCTGCTGCTCGACCGTGACCAGTCCCTGGCCGACCTCGGCGGCCGCGGTGTGCACGGTCACGACCGGCTCGCCCGCGACGACCTCGAGCCGGATCCTGGCGGTCGAGTAGTCGTCGAAGCCCTCGGAGAAGCCGACGTTCTTGTACCCGACGGCGTAGCCGATCCCGCGCACGATGCCCTCGCCGTGCGTCGTGTTGCCGACACCGCCGGGCAGCAGCCGCAGGTCGGGGGTCACCCTTCCCCAGTCACGCGGGTCGCCTGCGCCCCTCAGGTCACTGCGGTCCCGCGAGCCACTGCCCGGCGGCAGCGGCATCCGCTGGACCCGGCGCAGCAGCTCGGCGACCGGCGCCGGGCTGTCGATGACCTGTCCGGTCGGGCCGGCGGCGCCCTGTTGCATCGCGTTGCGGCAGCGGAGCTCGACCGGGTCTGTGCGGAGGGCCGCCGCCAGCTTGTCCATCTGCGCCTCGTAGCCGAACGCGGCCTGCACCGACCCGAAGCCGCGCATCGCGCCGCACGGCGGGTTGTTCGTGTAGACGCCGTAGGCGTCGATGTGCACGTTCGGCACGACGTAGGGCCCGGCGCCCATCGTGCCGGCGTTGCCGACCACGGCCGAGGTGGTCGACGCGTACGCGCCGCCGTCGAGGTGGATCGTTGCCCGGACGTAGACGAGCGTGCCGTCCCGGTCGGCGCCGTGCTCGTAGCTGATGCGCGCGGGGTGCCGGTGCACGTGGCCGAAGAACGACTCCTCGCGGGAGTACATCATCTTGACCGGCTTGCCGGTGTGCAGCGCGAGCAGGCAGGCGTGCACGTGCATGGACAGGTCCTCGCGGCCGCCGAACGCGCCGCCGACGCCGGCCAGCGCCAGCCTGACCTTCTCCGGCGGCAGACCGAGCGCGACGCAGACCTGCTGCTGGTCCACGTGCAGCCACTGGGTGGACACGAACAGGTCGACTCCGCCGTCGCCGTCCGGTATCGCCAGTCCCGCCTCGGGGCCGAGGAACGCCTGGTCCTGCATCCCGATCTCGTACGTGCCCGTCACGACGACGTCGGCCCGCGGCTCCGGGTCGCCCTTGCGGATCTTCAGGTGCCGGACGAGGTTGCCGCCCGGGTACAGCCGCGGCGCGTCCGGCTCGAGCGCCGCCACGGCGTCGGTGACCGGGTCGAGCACCTCGTAGTCCACTTTGATCTTGCTGGCCGCGAGCCTGGCGACCTCGGGGTGGTCCGCGGCGACCAGGGCGACCGGCTCGCCGGCGTACCTGACCACGTCGGCGGCGAGCACGGGCTGGTCGGCATGCTCGAGGCCGTAGGCGTTCAGGCCGGGAACGTCATCGCTGGTCAGGACGGCGTAGACCCCGGCGGTGGCCAGGGCCTCGCCGATCGAGACTGACCTGATCCTGGCGTGCGGATGCGGGCTGCGCAGGGTCGCGCCCCAGATCATGTCGTCCATCCACAGGTCGCTGCCGTAGGCGAACTCCCCGGTGACCTTGCCCCTGCCGTCCGGCCTGTCCGGACTGGCCCCTATCCCGCCGGTCCCGCCCGTCTCGCCGGCGCCCCGCTGGTCGCGCTCGGCCGGAACGGCGGCGGGCGCCGGCGGTTGGCCCGGCCGGCCAGGCGCGCGAGTCGGTGTGCTCACGCCGCCGAGCCTACGATCAGCGGCCGAGATTGACCATGGGGCGCGGCGCGGGCTCCCCGGACCGCGCCTGTCCCATGACCGCGCCTGTCCCCTGACCGTCGTCGCGGCTATCCGGGCAGCCGCGACGGGTCGATCCTGATCAGCAGTTCCGCGGTCGGCACCCAGATCGACCCTGGCGTGGCGTAGATCAGCGAGCACGGCGCCTGACCGCAGGAGCCGGGCGGGATCGGGACCCCTCCGGCGGGGTGCCCGGTCGCCTCGCTGACCCGCAGCACGCCGCTGAACGGATAGCCGTTGTCCAGGAACCACAGCCAGCCGCCCGCGGCGGTGAGGAAGTCGAGGCCGCCCGCCCGCGCGGGGTCGTAGCTGCGGTAGCTGTAGTGCCGTACGACATCACCGGTCACCGCGTCGATCCTGGCGAGCCGCTCGGCGCTGCCGAGGGCCCAGATCGAGCCGGCGTCATAGACGAGACCTTGAGTACCGGCCGAGGTGTCCCGGTAGGCCGGGTCGCGGGCCGTCACCTGTAGCGGCCGGCTAGCCGTTACGTGCGCCAGCCCGCTGATGCGCGCGAAGTCGACGACGTACCAGAGCGCGTTCGGCGCGGCCGTGAGCGAGCTGATGTAACCGCGCGCCATGCCGGGCAGCCGGTATCCCCGCTGCCTGACCGGATCGATCCGCCACAATGTGGACCGCTCGCGCCCGCCGACGTCGCAGCCGGCAAAGAGGTGTCCCCAGCCGAAGCTGAGCTGGGTGCAGGGGCCCGCGTGCAGGTGCAGCGTCTGGACGATCCGGCCGCTGGCGGGGTCGATCCGCACGATCTGGCCCGCTGCCTGCCCCGACGGCGTGGTGAGCCACACTCGTCCGGCCCCGGCCGCGATCGCCCGTGGCCGGCGGCCCAGGTTGACCCGGTACAGCAGCGTGTTCTTCCGCAGGTCGATCCCGACCAGCTGATAGGTCGTGGCGGCTCCCGGCTGCTCGATGGTGCCGGCCCGCGAAATGCCCCGGATCGCCCACGCCCGCGCCGCCGTCCCGACGACGGAGATCACCCCGCTCAGGTCGAACTTGGCCACGACCGCGCGCGGGTAGATGGCGGGCGCGGCGGGAACCGGCTGCGAGCGGCTCGCCGGCCTGCGGCCCGCGAGCACGGGAAAGCCGATCGCGATCGCGACGACCGCCGCGACCGCGATCGCCGCCCTCAGGTCACGGCGCCTGGCCGCGCTCCTGCGGGCCCTGAGTGCCTCGAACTCCCGCCACGCGCAGGCCGTGTCGATCTCCGGCTGCTCGCCGCTCGTGTCCCGATCCAGTTCCGGCCCGGCCGTGCGACCCGCGCTGATCGTCCCGGCCAGGCTGGTAACCGCGCGCTGCAGGTACGCCGACGCTTCCCCCAGATCGCCGACCCGGCGCCAATGCCGCCACAACCGCAGGTAAGCCTGCACGGCGACCTGCCCGGCCAGATCCCAGTCGCCGAGGAGGGTGAACGCGCGGCCCGCCAGCCGGGCGTACTCCGCGTGGAACAGCTCCTCGATCGCCTCGTCGCGCTCGCGGGTGAACTGACGCCGCGGACCGCCGAGAGTGATGATGTCGTCTGGCACGTCTCAATGATGCGCCAGTATCGCAAAAGGTTGCCGCGCCGAGGCAAGCATGCCATTCCTCACCGCGCGGGGATCGTCTGGATCGGCAGCGGCCCGCGCCGCCGGCCGGCCTCCAAGGCCTTCCTGATCTCGGCCACGACTCCCGCCGGGTCGGACCTGATCCGGCGCGGAGCGTATTGCAGCACGAGGATGCCGTGCGCGCTCATCCTGGCGTGCCTGGCCTGCGTGCGCTCCCAGTCCGCCGGCAACAGATGCCATTCCCGCGAGTCGACCTCGCATGCCACGCCGGCATCGAGCCACCACGCGTCCGGGCTGGCGAGGAACTCCGGGCCGGCGAACAGCCGCGGGTTGTACATCGGCTCAGGCAGCCCGCCCCTCTTGATCAGCTTCCGCAGATCGCCCTCTGCTATCGAAGCGATGCCATCCGCCACCTCCGCTAACGCCGCGCGCAGCGCGCCGGAGCCCTGCCGCGGCCCGGCGCGCAACTCGGCGGCCAGCTGCTGAACAGTGCACTTGCGCTGCTGAACGGCGCTAGCGACCAGGGAGCGGACGAGGTCGATGTCGGCGTGCCCGCGCACCGCGTCGGCGACCGCCCTGGCAGCCGGCGCATACCGGATGCCGCCGACCAGCCATGGACGCTCCGGCATCCTCGTCGTCCGCTCCATCCGCACGAAGTCCGTGCTTTGCCGCTGCACCGCCACAGGCACGAGTACGTCCACCAGAGCGGACGGCGGTACGCGCACCCCTTGCACTTGCAAAGCGGCCGTCCCGGTCAGTACGCAACCGTCACCTGCATAGAGTGCGGCGGCGATCTCGCGCTGGGCGGCGGTCAGCCCGCCGTTGTGCGAAAGGTAAATGCCAGGCAGCACGACCCGCCAGGGCCCGCTCGTGCTGACTCTGCGCCGCAGGACCTGCTGGGTCAGTCCGGCCGCTAAGGCCTGACGCCGCGTGATGAGGTCGCATTGCTGGCGCATTACCGCGTTGACCGCTCTGTCCGTTGCCGTGGTTGGGCGTGTCATGCCCGCAGCATCCCAGCCCCCTCCGACAGCAGCTCGTGCACGACCCCCGTCTACTCGGGCGATCACCGCTGCCACATCGATGTCCCAGGGTCCGCCCGATCACCAACATCGATGTGGCACCGTGGTTCGCCGGCGAACGCCGCTGCCACATCGATGTTCCTCGGACTGCCTGATCATGAACATCGATGTGGCATGGATGTTCGCGGAGAGTCGACGGCGTACTTCGCGGGGTGCGCGCTGAGGGCTGGCCAGTTAGGCGAGGGTGGTGGCGGCGCGGGCGGCGGCGGCCGCCGCGGCGCGCTCGTCGACCGTGACGACCTGGTCGCGCTCGACGACGATCTCACCGTCGACGATCAGCAGTTCGAGCGGCGGCCTGGCGCCGAGCACCAGCCCCGCGACCGGGTCGGCAATGCCCGCGTGCGCCAGGCCGTCGATCCGCCACAACGCGACGTCGGCCAGCTTGCCGGCCTCGAGCGACCCGAGGTCGTCCGCGCGCCCGAGCAGCCGTGCCCCGCCCAGCGTCGCGAGCTCGAGCGACTGCCGCACGGTCATCGCCTGCGGCCCGCCGGCCGCCCGCGCCATCAGCACCGCCTCGCGGACCTCGCCGAGCAGCGAGCTCTCCTCGTTCGAGGCGGCGCCGTCCACGCCGAGCCCGACCGGAACGCCGGCCGCGAGCAGGTCGGCCGTCCGGCAGATCCCCGCGCCCAGCCTGGCGTTGGAGGACGGGCAGTGCGCGACGCCGGTGCCGGTCGCCGCGAGCCGCGCGATCGCGGCGTCGTCGAGGTGCACGGCGTGCGCGAGCCAGACGTCGCCGGCCAGCCAGCCGAGCGAGTCGAGGTACTCCGCCGGCGTGCAGCCGAACCGCTCCGCGCAGAACTCGTCCTCGTCCGCCGTCTCCGCCACGTGGGAGTGCAGCCGTACGCCCCTGTCCCGCGCGAGATCGGCTGCCGCCCTCATCAGCTCGCCTGTTACGGAGAACGGAGAGCACGGGGCGACTCCCATCCGCAGCATCGAGCCCGGCTCGGGGTCATGGAAGGCCGAGATCGCCGCGTTGGTCGCCGCGAGGATCGTGTCGATGTCCTCGATGACCTCGTCGGGCGGCAGGCCGCCCGACGAGGCCCCCAGGTCCATTGACCCCCGCGTCGGGTGGAACCGCAGGCCCACGGCCCCGGCCGCCGCGACCGTCGCGCCGAGCACGTCGCCGCCCCCGCGCGGGAACACGTAGTGGTGGTCGGTGCTCGTGGTGCAGCCGGTCCTGGCCAGCCAGGCCAGCGCGGCGATGGCGGCGTCCCGCACGATCTGCTCGTCGATCCGCGCCCAGACCGGGTACAGCTCGGTCAGCCAGCCGAACAGCGTCGAGTCCACGGCGCGGCCCCTGGTGGCCCACTGGTACAGATGGTGGTGGGTGTTGACCAGCCCGGGTGTGGCCAGGCACCCGGCCGCGTCGATGACCCGCGCGTGATCGAACGCGGCGGGAACCTTGCCGGCGCCGACGGCGGCGATCCGGTTGCCGTGCATGGCGACGTAGCCGCTGGCGTGCTCGGACCGCGCGCCGTCCATGGTCACGACGTGACACCCGCTGAGCACGAACGACGTCACGGGCTCTCCCCGGCCGCGGACTCGGACCCGGGGGACTCGGACCCGGGGGACTCGGACCCGGGGGACTCGGACCCGGGGGACTCGGACCCGGGGGACTCGGACCCGGGGGACTCGGACCCGGGGGCCGCCAGTCGGAATGCCGCCAGCCGCACGGCCTCGAGTATCTTCTCGTAACCGGTGCACCGGCACAGGTTGCCGGCCAGCGCCTCCCTGACGTCGGCATCGGCCGGGTCCGGGTCGCGGGCCAGCAGGTCATGCGCGGCGACCAGCAGTCCGGGGGTACAGAACCCGCACTGGACGGCTCCCGCCTCGACGAACGCCTGCTGCACCGGGTGCAACTCGCCGTCCGCGTCGGCCAGGCCCTCGACGGTCACGATCTCGCGGCCCTCCGCCTGGCCGGCCGCGACCAGGCACGCGCAGACCGGGACGCCGTCCAGGTAGACCGTGCAGGACCCGCACTCGCCCTGCTCGCAGGCATTCTTCGAGCCGGGCAGGCCCATCCGCTCGCGGAGCACGAACAGCAGGCTCTCGCCCGGCCAGACGTCGTCGGCCTGGTGCCGCACGCCGTTGACTGTCGCCGTTACCCGGATCACGCGCTCTCCCCTTCCCCGCCAGGCCCGCCAGCTGGCGCAGCCCCGCCCGCAGGCGCAGCGCCGCCCGCACCGCCGGCCCGCCCGCCCTGGCGGTACTCGGCCCATGCCCAGGTCAGGGTTCGCCTGGCCAGCACGGCCAGCGCGTGCCGCCGGTAGGCCGCGGTGCCCCGAACGTCGTCGATCGGCTGCGCGGCCGCGCTCACCAGCGCACCGAACTCGGTCACGACCGGCTCGGGCAGCTCGCCCCGTGACTCCCACAGGCCCGACTCGTCCAGCGCCGCGGCCAGGAATGCCTCCGCCTGGCCGGCCCGCACCGGGGTCGGTGCCGCGGAGCCTACCCCGGTGCCGACCGCCCGCCGGTCCGGATGCAGCGCCAGCCCGAACGCCGCCACCGCGATCACCATCGCGTTCCGCGTGCCGATCTTGGCGAACTGCTCGGGGCCGGATGGCGCGCCGATCCAGACGGCGGCGATCAGCTCGTCCGGGGCCAGCGCGTTCCGCTTCACCCCGGTGAAGAACTCGTCGACCGGGATCAGCCTGGTGCCCCGGACAGAGGCGACCTCGACCTGTGCGCCGGCCGCGAGCAGGCACGGGTGGCAGTCCCCGGCCGGCGACGCCGAGCCCAGGTTGCCGCCGATGGTGCCGCGGTTGCGGATCTGCGGCGAGCCGACCGTCCGCGCCGCGATCGCCAGCCCGGGCAGCCGCCGGCCCAGCCCCTCGGACAGCCGGCCCAGCCCCTCGGACAGCCGGCCCAGCCCCTCGGACAGCCGGCCCAGCCCGACGGACGGCCGGCCCGGCCCGTCCGGCCGCCGATCCGGCCCACGCGGCCGCCCGCCGCGCGCACGCTCGCCGGTCAGCTCCGCGTAGGTCACCCCGGCGCCGACCCGCAGCAGCCCCCCGTCGATCCGCCACCCGGCCAGCTCGGGAACCCGAGTGAGGTCGAGCAGCGCGGCCGGCCGGCGCCTGGCGAAGTTCAGCTCCACCATCACGTCGGTCCCGCCCGCGATCGGCACCGCGTCCGGCGTGGCGGCCTTGGCGGCCAGCGCCTCGGCCCAGGTCGTCGGCTGAAGGAACTCCATGCGCACCCCTCCGGCTACCCTCCGCCGTTCAGCGTCCCATACCGTCAGGCGAACGACGCCGGGACGTCCCAGGCCGGGCCGGGCTCCGGCGCTCCTTCGCGGCGCGCGGCGCACTGGATCAGGCCGTAGGGCCGGTCGTCGGCGTGGAACACCTCACCCGGGTTGTCCAGCCCGAACGGCGACAGGTCGGCGAGGAAGTGGTGCCTGTTCGGCGCCGACAGCCGGATCTCGGCGATGTCGTCGCGCGCCGCCAGCACGGCGGAGCCCATCTCCCACAGCGTCTGCTGGAGCGCGCGGCTCTCCACCGCGGCGAACCGCTCCAGCAGGATCTGCCGCACCTGCCAGAACGCCTCCCCCCACGCCACGTCCGTCCCCGCGTGCCGCCATCGCGCGGTCAGCGAGGTGGCCAGGATCCGGTCGGTCGCCTCGGCCAGCGTGGTGTAACGGTCCTTGAGGAACCCGGTGAACTGCGATCCGGTCGACTTGAGCACGACCAGGTCCTTGACCCCGGAAATCACCCATGACTTTTCAACGGCTCCCTCGGCGTCGGTCGTCACCGATGCCGTACGAACCTCGTGGCCAGCCCGGACGAACGTGTGCGCGTGCCCGGCTCCCGCCACGCCGACACGCTCCCAGCGGTACTCGTCGACGTCCACGCGCGCGCGGGTCACCGGAGCGATGTCGGCGACGAAGTGACCGGCCAGGGCCAGAGCGTAGTCCTCGATCTCGCTGACGCCGCGCTCCTTCGCGAACGCGAAACAGGTGTTCTTCTGGCTGTCGGTCGGCAGCACGCTGGCCTGGTCGCCGGTCAGGTGCGCGGCGGCGAAGTCGCCGCGCAGCGCGGTCGACACGTTGAGGTCGCGGATCTCGTGCCGCTCGGTGCCGCGGTAGATCCGCACCACCCGGGTCTCGGCCTTGCCGTACTGGTTGTCGGACAGGACGATCGCCATGGGCTAGCTCCCGCGGTAGGTGGCGTAGGAGAACGGGCTGAGCAGCAGCGGCACGTGATACCTGGGCCGCAGCCCGTCGGCGGTGAACGTGACGACGACCTCGGGGAAGAACGCTTCGCCGCCCGGCCCGCTCCCGCCCAGGTACGGCCCGGTCTCGAACACCAGCCGGTAGGTTCCGGCGGACAGCGAGGCGACGCCGAAGTCCGAGATCCGCCCGTCGGCGTCGGTCACCGCGCGGCCGAGCTCGCCGCTGCCGGCTCGCTCGAGCCGCACGAGCACCCCGCCGGCCGGCTCGCCGCGCCCGGTGTCGAGTATGTGCGTGCTAACCGCGCTCACAGCGTTTCCCCCGCTCGCGGGGTGTCTCCCGCTGGAGGACAGGCGACGAGCTTGCGCAGCCGGAGCTGGTTGATCTTGGCCAGCTCGGCGGCGACGACGCGCCGCTCGGCCGCGGGGTCGTTGCCGAGCCGCCGCCGTAGCAGGCCGAGGAGGTCGGCCGCGTTCCTGCCGGTGGCGCAGGCCAGGTAGATGTGACCGAACCGCCGCTCGTAGGCCGCGTTGCCGTCGGCCAGCGCCCGCCGCAGCTCGGGGCCGGCACCGGCAACTCCGGCCTGCTCCCGAGCCGACCACGGGCCCGGTTCGTCCGGCCCGTCCGGGTCGGCCCACCCCGCCGGCACGGCCGGCCTGGCTCGCTCGTGCTGGCCTGCCTCGACACGCCGGTCGCCGATCCTGGGATGACCCGCCAGCGCCTCGTCCAGGTCCTGGTCCCTGAGCGTTGCAACCGCCGCATCGGAGGCGGCGAGCAGCGCATCCATGCCCGGGTACGGCCTGCCCGCAACGATCGCGTCGATCCACCGGCCCGACGAGCAGCACGGGCCGAGCGCCTCCCTCGCCGCCTGGTCGGGCAGCCGGTTGAACTCGTCCACGCTCGGCATGGTGCCAGCCTCTCGCGCCCCGCGCCAGGCACGCAACGACCGCTGCCGCGCGACGATTACCCGGCTGGCAAGGGGAAGGACACTCCGTGGAGGTACTCAGATGACCGACACACCTGCCGCCGTGGGCACGACCTACTTCGATGCCTGGATGCGCGGTGACTTCGATACCGTGCGCTCGATCCTGGCCGACCACGTGACCTTCGACGGGCCGCTGGGCCATTCAAGCAACGCCGAGGAGTGCGTCGAAGGCCTCAGGCGCATGTCGAAGATCGTGACCGACATCGTGATCCGCAAGACCTTCGTCGACGGGCAGGACGTTCTCACCTGGTACGACCTGCATACTGCCAACACCGACCCGCTCCCGACGGTGAACTGGCGGCACGTCGAAGACGGCAAGATCACCTGGATCCTGGTGACCTTCGACCCGCGGCCGCTCACCGCCAGGTAGGAAAGACCGCGCGAAGGTCTGTGGCAGGCGCGGGCGAGCGGGGCCGGGTTAGTTCAGCTTGACGGAAGCCGCCAGCCGCGCGGCAGCCGACAGAGCGAAGCATGTCGGCCAGCGCGCCCGGGCGAGGTACGCAGGACCACCTCGGGTCTGTGCCAGGCGGGCGGGCACAGGCCGTGGGCAGGGAGCAAGATGGAGCCATGGATCTTCCTGTGATGCCGCCGGTCGCGCCGATGCTGGCGAAGTCGGTCGCGGCGATACCCGGCGGGGCGATGAGCTACGAGCCGAAGTGGGACGGCTTCCGCTCGGTGATCTTCCGCGACGGCGACGAGGTCGAGATCGGCAGCAGGAACGAGCGCCCGATGACCAGGTACTTCCCCGAGGTCGTCGCGGCCGTGCGGGCGAGTCTGCCCGAGCGCTCCGTTATCGATGGAGAAATAGTCGTTCCCGATGCCGACGGTCGCTGCCTGGACTTCGAGGCGCTGCTGCAGCGCATCCATCCGGCCGACAGCCGGGTGCGGCTGCTGGCCGAGCAGACGCCGGCCGCGTTCGTCGCGTTTGACCTGCTCGCGCTGGGCGGCAAGAACTTCACGGAGGATCCGTTCTCGGTGCGGCGCGAGGCGCTGGAGGAGGCGCTGGCCGACGCGCTCCCGCCGGTGTACCTGACGCCCGCGACCACCGACTCCGGGCTCGCTGAGGTCTGGTTCAGCCAGTTCGAGGGCGCCGGGCTGGACGGCATCGTCGCCAAGCCGCTCGACGGCACGTACCAGCCGGACAAGCGGACCATGTTCAAGATCAAGCACGAGCGGACCGCGGACTGCGTGGTCGCCGGGTACCGGGTGCACAAGAGCGGCGCGGACGCGGTCGGGTCGCTGCTGCTCGGCCTGTACAACGACGAGGGCAAGCTGGCCAGCGTCGGCGTCATCGGCGCGTTCCCGATGGCGACCCGCCGCACGCTGCTCACCGAGCTCGCGCCGCTGGTCACCACGTTCGAGGGTCATCCGTGGAACTGGGCCGCCGGGGCAGCCTCGGGGGTGAGGAACCCGCGCGAGGCGGAGACCAGCCGCTGGAACGCCGGCAAGGACCTCTCTTTCGTCCCGCTGCGGCCCGAGCGCGTGGTCGAGGTGCGGTACGACCACATGGAGGGGACCAGGTTCCGGCACACGGCGCAGTTCGTGCGCTGGCGGCCCGACCGTCAGCCCGAGTCCTGCGGTTTCGGCCAGCTCGAGGAGCCGGTGAGCTTCAACCTGGCCGACATCCTGGCCGGCTGACCGGCGGCCGTGACGACTCGGGGGACGCGGCCCACCCATCCGCGCCGGCGGACCGTCCGCGACCGTGGCTGGCCGGGCGGCGGGCGGCATCGGCGTGCTCGGCCGGTTCAGGACCGGGCAGCGCACGCTCACGTTCGCCGAGCCGGCGCACACCGGGCCGACGGGCCACCGGCTCGGGCCGCACAGGCTGCGGACGCAGATCATCTACCCGCTGGCCGGCGGGACTAGCCGGCCTGCTTCCGGGCCGCTGCCGGTGATCGTGTTCGGGCCCGGGTTCATGCAGTGCGGCGGCCCCTACGCGCGGCTGCTGCGCGCCTCGGCCAGCGCCGGCTACGTGGTCGCCGTGGTGAACTTCCCCCGCTCAGACTGCCTGACCGCCGTACCGACCGAGTCCGACCTGGTCAACCAGCCGGCGGACATGTCGCAGGTGATCACCGCGATGCTGGCGCTCAGCGCTGCCAGCCGCGGGCCGCTGCACGGGCTGCTCAGCCGCCGCGAGATCGCGGTCGCCGGGCAGTCCGACGGCGGAGACACGGTCGCGGCGATCGGCGCCGGGGCCTGCTGCGCCGATCACCGGGTGACTGCCGTCGCCGTGCTGTCCGGCGCGCGGTGGCCGGACTTTCCCGGCGCGTTCTTCGTCCGGCGGCCGGCGCCGATGCTGTTCACCCAGGGCAGCGCCGATATGGTGAACCTGCCGGGGTGCAGCGCGGCGCTGTACCACGCCGACCCGGCGCGGGCGAGGTACTACCTGGACCTGTTCGGGGCGGACCATACCGGCCCGTACTGGGGGACCAACCGGTTCGAGCGCGTCGTCGCGCGGGTCACGGTGGCGTTCTTCGACCGGTACGTGCTCGGCCGGCCCGCCGCGGGGCCCGCGATGCGGCGGGCCGGCGACGTCCCGCGCTCCGCGGCGCTGTTCGGCCACGGCGGCGGCCACCTGCCGCCAGGACCCTGCGTGACCTGACCCGACCGAACCGCCGACCGCGAGGGAGAGCCACCGTCATGAAGCCCATGCCCGAGGACTGGGAGCGCGCCGTCGCCGTCGCCGCTCACCCCGACGATCTCGAGTACGGCGCGGCGGCCGCCGTCGCCCGCTGGACCCGGCAGGGCAAGCAGGTCTGCTACCTGCTGGCCACCAGGGGCGAAGCCGGCATCGCCGGGATGGCGCCGGCCGAGGTCGGGCCGCTGCGGGTCGAGGAGGAGCAGCGCAGCGCCGCCGTCGTGGGCGTGAGCGAGGTGGAGTTCCTCGACCACACCGACGGGCTGGTGGAGTACGGCATCCCGCTGCGCAGGGACCTGGCCGCGGCGTTCCGCAGGATCCGCCCCGACGTGGTCATTACCTCCAGCTTCGACCTGACCTGGGGCGAGGAAGGCCCGGTCAACCACGCCGACCACCGGGCCGTCGGCCTGGCGGTGCTCGACGCCTGCCGGGACGCGGCCAACGAGTGGGTGTTTCCCGAGGCCGGGCCGGCCTGCCCGGCGGTCTCGGCCGCGTACGTGATCGCCAGCGCCGAGCCGACCCACTTCGTCGACGTGACCGAGACGATCGACCTCGGTGTCGCGTCGCTGCGCGAGCACCGCGCCTACATCGAGGGCCTCGGCAGGGACTTCGACCCGGACGAATTCCTGAAGAAGATGGCCGGCTACGTGGGCCTCGGCGCCGGGTGCGAGTACGCGGTGAGCATGCACCGCTACCCGACGGGCTTATGAGCTGCTCGGCGTGTCGCCAGCGATTGTTATCGAACGTGTGTTTGCATTGATGCTGTGCGGCCTTGTGAGTGGGCTGCCCGGGAGGGCGTGCATTATCAGACGGCGTGGCGGTGGCGTGACGTTATACTCGACCTGACCTCGCTGCATGTCTCCGCCGCGATCGCGTCGCTGACGCTGACCGTGTTCTGGGCAATGGTGACCGCGGAGCTGCCGGCCAGCGCCGCCTGGGCGGGCGCGGCGGCCTTTGGCCTGGCCCGGCCTCGGCTGCTCGGCCCTGCTGCCGCTGACGATTAGCTTCGGCCAGGAGCGGCTGACCGTCATGTCCGCCTCGGTGGTCAGCGGGGTGATCGCGAGCTATCAGCTGGGGTACGGGCTCGCGGCCTTCGGCGTCGGTCCGCTCCGGGACTCGGGGCTGAGCCTGGCCGAGATGTACGCCGCGAGCGGGCGTGGCCGTCATGCTCGGGTCCTGTCGTTCGCCATCGCGCTGCACCGCCCGTCGCCGAGTTCCCTGCATCCGCGGCCCGCCGGTCACCGCGGGTCACGGCCGACGACCTCGCAGCGAGCGAATGTAACGACATCATTTACTGATGACGAATTGTGAGTTCTTGAAGTACGCACTCTGATATATATGGCGGCTGGCTGCTTAGCACATCTCAAGCGTCGATACCGGAGGAACTGTGCGCACAGTGTTGCTCACCCGACAGGCAGTTGCGGTCGCTGCCGTTGCCGCGCTGGGGGTCATTTCTGCACCCGCCATCGCCTCGGCAGCGACCGCAAACCCAGCACCGAAGCATGCTGCTCTGAGCCGTCCCGCGCTTCCGGCAGGCCAGAAGTACGCCTGCCCGGCCGTGCCGGCCGGCTACATGACCTGCATGGCGATCCTTAATACGGCCGCTGGATCGGGGCTCGCCGCTATCTCGGGCGCTGCCCCGCAGCTGACCGCGTTCATCCCGAGCGACCTGCGCAAGGCCTACAAGCTCGTCAAGGTGTCCCCCAACAAAGGCAAGGGCAGGCTCGTCGGGATCGTGGATGCCTTCAACGACCCGCACGCCGAGGCGGACCTGAAGATCTTCCGGTCGCGTTTCCACCTGCCTCCGTGCACGAGGGCCAACGGCTGCCTGCACATACTCAACCAGCGCGGCAAGAGCCGGCCGCTGCCTGCCGGCCGGTTCGGTTGGGCGCTCGAGGAGTCGCTCGACCTGGACATGGTCTCGGCGATCTGCCCCAGGTGCCACATCACGCTGATCGAGGCGTCGAACGCCTCGGACACTAACCTCGGCATAGCCGAGAACACCGCCATTGCCAGGGGCGCGAAGTACGTGTCGAACAGCTGGGGCAACTTCGAGTTCAGCCAGGAAAACACGTTCAGCCACTTCTTCAACCACCCCGGTCACGTGATCGACTTCGCGTCCGGTGACCTGGGCTTCGGCCCGACCTTCCCGGCCGACCTGCAGACCGTCACCTCGGTCGGCGGCACGACGCTGCACCGCTCGAGCAACGCGCGTGGCTTCGCCGAGTCGGTCTGGGGAACGAGCGCCAACAGTCCGCGCGACGGCACCGCGTCGGGCTGCTCGCTGTTCCAGGCCAAGCCGTCCTGGCAGCGGATCGATATCAACTTCACCGGCGCTTGCCAGAGGAGGACGCAGAACGACGCGGCCGCGGTCGCCAACCCGAACACCGGCGTCGTCATCTACGACAGCTACCGGATCAGGCCCGGGTTCTACATTGTCGGCGGGACGAGCGCGTCCACGCCGATCATCACGGCGATCTACGCGCTGGCCGGCGCGCCGGTCAGGAACACCTACCCGGCGGAGTACATGTACCTGAAGAAGTCGCATCTGTTCGACGTCACCGCGGGCGTCAACGGCAAGTGCGGCATCGCGACGTATCTCTGCCATGGGATCGGCGGGTTCGACGGGCCGACCGGGCTCGGCACGCCCAACGGGCCGGCGGCGTTCACGATCAGGCCGGTGACTCGGGTGACGCTGGTCGACCCTGGCACCCGGGTCGCTCACGTCGGCCAGGCATTCTCGCTCAAGATCATCGGCCTGGACACCAGGAAGGTCAGCTCGCTGAACTACAGCGCGAAGGGGCTGCCGCCCGGCCTGTCCATTCACGCGATCCCGCACTCGACGAACGGGAAGATCAGCGGCACACCGACAGCCACTGGCACCTTCAAGGTGACGGTGACGGCGAAGGACGGCTCGGTGACGGGCACCACGCATTTCGAGATCATCGTGTCGTAGCCGGCATAAGTCACAAGGCCGGCGCCCCTGCCCCGCGATCGCCGGGCAGGGGCGCCGGCCTTTCGTTGCGCCGGCTCAGTCCGCCGGCCGCGGCTCCTGGCCCGATCCATGGTCACGGGACGCGGCGGACTCGGCGCGCGTGACCAGGAAGTCGAGCAGCCCGCCGCCGCGCAGCCCGAGCAGCTCCCAGGACCTGGCGATGCCGACGGCGAAGAAGATCATGACGAACGTCGCGCCCGCTGACCTGGCCGCGCGCGCGTCGCTGGCGGTGAACGCGGTCACCGTCTGCGCGGCGTACAGCGCCACGATCAGCGCGAGCAGGACCGGCCACCGGTGGCTCAGCCGATGCTTCGACCTCGCCTGCCACAGCCTGACGATCAGGCCCGCCGTGCTCGTCACGCCGAGCAGGCCAAGCAGCAAGCTGGCCGTGGGAATGCCGTTGCCTGGCAGCAGGGCGACGAGCGAGACCCAGAGCGAGTCGACGAGCGCGGTGAACGCCGTCGCGGCGATCGCCTGGTGCTCCGGCGAGCCCGTCGCACCCGCTCGCCCCTGGGCGACCGACAGGGCGACGAACAGCAGGCCGGTCAGCGCTCCGGCGACGGTCACGCTGCCGAGAAAGAAGTTCGTGTAAGACACGTTCGAGATCATGCCCGATCGGCATGCGGAGCGCAGCAGGCGAGCGGAGGGCCTAGAAGAGCCCGGGCACAAGCGCCGCCGTCCTGGCGCGGTACTCCCGGTATCCGGGCAGGGCGTCGAGCAGCACCTGCTCTTCCCGCCGCGCTCGGTAGACCTGCATGCCGATCAGGGCGAGCCACAGGGCCATCGCGGGGACGCTGCCCGCCGCGACCGCGAGTCCGAGCGCGGAAACGATCTCGCCGGCGTAGAGCGGATGCCGCACCAGCCGGTATGGCCCGCCATCGGCGACGCCGCGGGCCTGGGCGATCACCGAGAGGTTCTTGCCGAGGTAGCGCAGCGACCACACCGACCACGTCGTCCCGGCGACCAGCAGCGTGTCGGCGGCAAGCTGCCTGACCGATCCCGGCGCCTGGCCGGCCAGCAGCGGGAAGGCGAACGGCGTGAACGTCGCCGTAACCGCGATGGCCGATGCCGTGACGGAGTTAGTCGTCGCGACCGCGGGACCGCGCCGCAGGTAGCTCCAGATGATCAGCGCGTAAAAGGCGCAGGCCAGAACCGCGCCGATCCCTCGCAGGAGTTCTCCGACACTGCCGGCGGCCGCGACGGCGGCGAGCTGCGCGCGCACGTCGACGACAAGCATCGCCACGGCAGCAGGCACCATCACTATGCGACCGGTGTCGAGCCTGCGGCGGCTGGTCACGCTCGCCACGGGCCTGCCTACCCGAATAGCGAGTGCGCGATGGAGATCACGCCCGGCCCGACGATGATCACAAGCAGGGCCGGGAACAGGCAGGTGACCAGCGGGAACATGATCTTCACCGGCACCTTCTGCGCCCGTTCCTCGGCTCGCTGGCGACGCCGCACCCGCATCTCCGCCGACTGCTCGCGGAGCACCCGAGCGACCGGGATGCCAAGCTCACCGGCCTGCACCAGGGCGCCGACGAACGCGCGCAACTCGGGGACCGTGGTCCTGGCGACCATGCCGCGCAGTGCCTGGGTTCGGGACAGCCCGATCTGCATCTCCTGCAGCGTCCTGGCGAACTCCTCGGCCAGCGGCCCCTTGGTGTTGCGTGCTACCTGCGCGAGCGCCCCGTCGAAGCCGAGGCCGGCCTCCACGCAGACGGTCATCATGTCCAGCGCGTCGGGCAGCGCGGACACGATCCGCGCCTGCCGCTTGATGCCCGCGTTGTAGAGCAGGACGTCGGGGAGGAAGAACCCGCAGGCGCCGGCGACAGCGGCGTAGACGAGGGCCAATGCCGGCCGGTGCAGCCCAAACAGCACGCCGATCGCGGCGCCGACCAGGATCGCGATGCCCTTCATCGCCAGGACCCGGTCGGCGGTCCAGCCGACCGGGTTGCCCGCCAGGTCGAGCCGACGCTGCATTGAGCCTGCCACCCCGCGTGGCGACAGGCTGACCGCGAGGCTCTTCGCCCAGCCTGGCAGCGCCGCCTTGTCGGTTTCCCGGCCGCCGGCGGCGGCCTGCTCCTGGCCGTAGTGCCGCTCGATCGAGGTCAGCGCGCCGGCTACGCCGCGCGGCTTGGACTTGCGCGCCAGCAGTGCGAGCACCAGCAGGAAGAGCGCGGCGCAGAGCGAGCCGGCCCCGACCACGAGGAGAGAGGCTCCTGACACCTCACACCTCCACGTTGATGAGGTTGCGCATCCAGAACGCTCCGATGACGACGAGCCCGCTGGCGATGGCGAGCAGGGTCACCCCGAACACCGTCGAGAAGAGCGGGTGCATGTAAGTCGGGTTGGAGTACAGCAGCCAGCCGCCGACCACGAACGGGAGCGCGAGCAGCACGTACGCGGAGAGCCGGCCCTCCGCGCTCAGCGACCGCACCTGACGGCGCAGGTAAGCCCGCTCCCGCATCGTGGCCACGGTATTGCGCAGCACCTCGGCCAGGTTGCCGCCGGTCTCCCGCTGGATCCTGATCGCCATGATCACCCAGCGCAGGTCGCCTGAGTTGAGCCGGTCCGCCACCCCGTCCAGCGCGACGGCCATGTCCACCCCGAGCCTGGCCTCGCCCAGCGCGCGGGCGAACTCGCCGGACGCCGGCTGCGCGTCCTCGCGCACGACCGCGTCGAGTGCCTGCGAGAGCGACAGGCCCGTCTGCAGCGAGCCGGCGACGAGCTGGAGCACGTTCGGCAGCTGCTCGTCGAACGCGGCGCGCCGCCTGCTGATCTTGATGCTGAGGATGAGCCGCATCACCGCCCAGCCAGCCAGCCCACCGACAATCACGCCGATGAACACGTTCCCGGCCACCACCGTGAACAAGGCGGCCAGGCCGACGCTCACGCAGACGCCGAGCAACGCCCACTCGGCCGGCGACCGGCTGATCCCGGCGTGATCGAGCCGACTGGCGAGCCTCGGCCCGGACTTGGACGAGCTGAGCACCCGGCTCATCAGGCCGACCGCAGAGGCGGCCAGCTTCCTCTCCTGGCCTGACGCCGTGGCGGCCGGCGCGGCGGCCTGCGGCCCGTACCGTCCGATCTGGCCGACCAGCTCAGAGCGCCGATCCGCCGGGCGCAGCGACCCGATCCCGAGAAACGTCAGGACCAGCAGGGAGAAGAAGACGACGCCGAGCACGTCGAGCAGGCCCCGGCTGAGCTGCCAGCGCGGCTGGACCACGGGAGCGGCCGCGTGCGTGGGCGGGTGGGGCTTGGCGGGGAGGAACTTGGTCAGCCCTCTGGCCTGGCCAGCGCCGGCCGAGTGCCCGCCGCTCGCCGTGGCCACATGCTGCACGACACTGACGAAGTCGTCGCTGTCGTAGTGCCAGGTGACCACGTCGACCGGGATCGAGACGGTCTGGCTGGGCTGCTTCATGTCCTCGCCGTCGGTGAGCACAAGGAGCCGGCCTGCGGACTGCGCGCCGAGCCGGCCGACGAGAGCCGCGGCGCCGACCAGGGCGCCCGCGAGCCCGTTGGAGGTGGCGCCGGCGGGCTTGGCCACCGCCACCGCGGCGGACAGCTTCGCGCGGTCCGATGTCGGCTGGAGCACGGTCTGCCAGGTGTCGTTGAACACGATCAGACCGACCTCGACGTCGGCGGGGAGCGCGCTCACGTACGCCTGCTCGGCCCGCCGCTCGTCGGACATCTGCGTGGTCGCCGGCGAGATGTTCGTGTCGAGCAGGATGAGGACTATCCTCGGCCGGTCCGCGGCGTGTGCCGCCGCCGTGCCGAAGGGTACGGCCAGCAGCGCGAGCAGGGCGGCCAGCCCCAGCACCGTCCAGGCTCGCGCCGCGTACCGGATCATCGGGTGATCATCCTCTGGGTACCGAAGATCGCCTGGGGAAGCGTGACGCCGCGCTCCGCGAGAGTGTCGATGAAGCGCGGCCGCAGGCCCGTGCTGTGCAGCGTTCCGCGGAACCTGCCGTTCTCGTCCACGCCCGCACGGAAGTCGAAGGCGAAGACGTCGAGCAGCGTGATGATCTCGCCCTCCATCCCCTCGACCTCGGTGATGTGGGTGATCCGCCTGGTGCCGTCCTTGAGCCTGGTCTGATGGACGAGCAGGTCGATGGCCGAGGCCATCTGCTCCCTGATCGCGCGCTGCGGCAGGTCCATCTGGGCCATCAGCACCATGGTCTCCATGCGGGCGAGCGAGTCACGCGGCGAGTTGGAGTGCAAGGTGGTGATCGACCCGTCGTGACCGGTGTTCATCGCCTGGAGCATGTCGAGCGCGGCGCCGTCGCGGATCTCGCCGATGATGATCCGGTCCGGCCGCATGCGCAGCGAGTTGCGTACCAGGTCCCGGACGGTGACCTGGGCGGTGCCCTCCAGGCTCGGCGGCCGCGACTCGAGCCGCAGCACGTGCTCCTGGCGCAGTTGCAGTTCCGCCGCGTCCTCGATGGTCACGATCCGCTCGTCGGTCGGCACGAACGACGACAGCACGTTCAGCGTCGTCGTCTTGCCCGACCCGGTACCGCCGCCGATCGCGATGTTCAGCCGGCCGCGCACGCAGGCGTCGAGCAGATCAGCGACCTCGGGGCTCATCGTGCCGAAGGCGATCAGGTCGTTGACCGTGAACGGGTCGGCGGCGAACTTGCGGATCGTCAGCATGGAGCCGTCCAGCGCGACCGGCGGCACGACGGCGTTCACCCGGCTCCCGTCGGGGAGCCGCGCGTCCACCATCGGGCTCGACTCGTCGACCCGCCGGCCGACCCTGGCAACGATCTTCTCGATGGTGCGGCGCAGGTGAGCCTCGTCGGCGAACGTCGCCGAGACGGGATAGATCCGGCCGTCGCGCTCGACGTAGATCTGGTCGAACCCGTTGACCATGATCTCGGAGATATCGGGATCGCGCAGGTACGGCTCGAGCGGACCGTGGCCGAGGATCTCGTCGGCGACCTCCTGCGCGACCCTCGCCCGGTCGGCGACCGTCAGCGGCGTCTCGTCCCGCTGCAGCACGGCCTGCAGCGTCTGGGTGACCTGCAGCTCAAGCTCTTGCTGGTCGATGTGGGCGTCGTACAGCTTGGGGCCGAGCACTTCGAGCAGGGCCTCGTGGACGCTGCGCTTGACCGCCGCGAACGGATCAACCGCCCGGCGTGTCCTGCGGCTTGGGCCGACCTGCTGCTGCTGCTGTTGCTTCTCCAGGCGCCGGTGCACGCCTGGCTGCTGCTCCAACGGCAGGGCCGTCGGGGTCGTCCGCTGGGCCAGCCGGTCCGACAGGCTCATGCCGACCGCCTCCTGCCCCTCGACCGGCCGGATCGACCGGACTCTGTCCCTGCCCCGGCGGGCTCGAGCAGCCGCTGCTGGGCGAAGCGGGAGATGGCCTGACTGGCCGCGTGACCGGGGCTGGCGAGCGTCAACGGCGTGCCCTTGTTGATCGAGATCGGAACATCACGGCTGGAGGGGATGTGCGCGGCGATCGGCCACCTGACCACGCGCTCGACGTCTTCCAGGGACAGTCCCACCTTGGAGTCCGAGCGGTTGAGCACGACCGAGCGGATCTGCCGGGGGTATGACAGCAGGTCGAGCATGTCGAGCGTGATCCTCAGGTTCTTCAGCGCGGGCACGTCCGGCGTGGTCAGCAGCACATGGTGCGCCGAGTTGTCCATGGCGGTCAGCACGTGCTCGCTGAACTGCGCGGGCGTGTCGACCACCACGTAGTCGAAGATCGTGCGGAGAACGGCTAGCAGTTCGCCGACCAGCGCCGGCGGAATCTTCTCCGCGTCTCCCGGCGTGGTCGGGGCGAGCAGCATCTCGAGGTTGGGCTGGTAGCGGGTCAGCAGCGAGGACGCGCCCGTGCTGTCCAGGTGCCCGGCCATCGGCAGCGCGTCAACGATGGTCCTGGCCGGGTCAAGCTGGACGCTGATCGCCACGTCCCCGAACGCAAGGTCGAGGTCGACGATGCACACCCGCCGGTCGCTGTGCCTGGCCAGCGCGACGGCGAGGTTGATCGCGAGGGTGGTCTTGCCGCAGCCGCCCTTGGCGGCGAACACCGTGACGATCTGGCCCTCCTTGCCATGCGGCCGCTCGGGCGGCGGCGTCGTGCTGAGCAGCCGCATCGACACCTCGTAAGACCGCTGGCACGCGGCGTTCAGCGCGGCGGCATCGCCCGCCTGCACTACCTCCCTGACGCCTGCCCGGAGGGCCTGGGTGAGCAGATTGACGTCGACATACTCCCTGGCCAGGACTACCCCGACGGCCGGCCGGATCAGCCTGAGCGTAGAGGCGAACGTCAGCGCCTCGCCTACCGGCGTGTCCGGGCCGATCACGACCAGCGTCTCGGCCGGATCGTGCTCCAGCATCTGGGCGACAGAATGCAACGTGTCAGCCGCGCGCACCTGGCCGCCGATCGACAGAACCAGTTCCCTGGCGGACGCTGTCGGCTCACAGAGGATGGGCATGGCAGTCCCTCTACTTGACCGGCGGGAACAAGGGCGCCAGCTTGGTATCTGGCGCGGTGACCGATGACTTGGTGAGCAAGGACAGGTAGGGCAGACCGGATTCGGCCAGGTTGATCACCCGCTCGGCGTCGCCCTGGTCAACCGCCAGGGTCACCAGCACCTCGTTCTGGGTGGCCTGGTCACTGCTGCCGCTGCTGCTCTGCCCGAACGCCGTGCTGGTGACCTGCCCCGCCGAGGAGATCGGCGCCGCCTCGCTGACCGACAGCACCTTCACCCTGGTCAGCACGATCCTGGTAATGATCGTGGTGCCGTCCTTGGCCTCGAGTGACTTGCTGCCGCACGTCCAGTTGGCGCTCAGCGAGCCCTTCTTGACGTAGGTGTCAAAGACCGCCACTTGCGAGCCAGGATAGACGTACCGTGCCACGGCCTCGGGGACGCACATCGCGATGGTCACGGCCATCATCCCGGCCGGGATCGCGACACCTGAGGTCGAGGCGACCGCGGTGACCAGCATGGGCCTGAGCAGGAGCTCGCCTGGCGCGATGGTCGCGCTCGCGACCAGTGGCTTCAGGTCGCTGGTGAGCGACCTGACCGCGTCGGCCGGAACCGAGGAGGCCGGCACCTTCTGCTTGGCGAGCATGCCGTCGGCCAGCGCCGTCCTGGCGGAGGTGCCGGCCGGTATCTGCTGCGTCGCCACCAGGACGGTGACCGCCTTCTGCCCGGAGAGGGCTCGCTGGTCCGCCCCCTTGGCGTAGACGAGCACCGCTCCTGTGCCGATCACGGCCAGGACGATCGCCAGGATGATGGTCAGGATGCGACGTGTCAAGATTCTTCTCCGCTAGTACTTGCCTGGCTGGTCAGCCGGTGAGCTGGATAACTTCAGCGCCCAGGTTCGGGCCGCCGATGGTTCCCGGGTTCGGGACGAGACCCTGGGTGAAGTAACCGTTGATGCACTTGTCCGAGCCCGTGCAGTCGTTCGCCGGGTTCAGCCAGTCGGACGCCCTGAAGCCGGGCAGGTGATAACCGGTGATCACGAAGGCCGCGAAACCCTTCAGCGTGTATACCGCGGTGTTGCCCGGGCTCGTCACCGAGACGTAGACCGGCATGAAGATCAGCGTCTTGTTCTGCTGGTCGGCGCTGATTATCTGCTGGCAGGGCTGCGAGATGCTGGTTCCGGTGCTTCCGCCGAACGTCCCGTTGATGATCGGCGTTGTGCAGTTGCCGTTCGGGTCGTCGGTCCAGCCGAACAGGCCCGGTCCGTCCGCGCCGGCCGGCTCGGTCGGGCAGCCGCCGTTCGTGGACGTGGTGTGCAGCTTGAGCACCCGGTCGAACGACGGCGAGGGAAGCGGGTTCGGCGGGTAGGGCGGCGGCGGGGCGAACAGGGTCCCGTTGTTGGTCGCCTGATCCCACTCGCAGGCCGAGAAGGTCATGGCGACGCCGCTCGCGGCGATCGGCGGCCCCCACGCGGCCTGCGCGCAGGCGAACACCGTCGAGCCGTTGTAGTTGGAGTTCCCGAGCAGAGCGCGGGCGAAGGACGGCGGCAGCAGGGTCGAGCCGCTCGTCGTCCGCGTGGACGTGTGCACGTCGACGTAGTTCGCGGCGGCCTGCGGGGGCGCCGGGCAGTCGTAGATCTTGCCGGTGCTGGCCGGGCAGGCACCGAGCGTTCCCGTACCGCAGACCAGGTCGACGTTCGACGTGCCGTCGGCGGAGTTCTTGTTCGCGTACTGCGGCGCCACCGCGGCCGAGCAGCTGCCCCGCGCGCAGGTCTTCGCCACCGCGAGTGCGCCGGCGTCGGCGCCATTTTGGAGCTGAGCCCGCTCGGAGTAGAGCTGCCCGACGTCCACTACCACAGCGCCCATGCCGAGCAGTACGCCACCACCCATCAGGATCGCCACAAGCACACCGACGGCGCCGCGATCATCGCGGCCGAGCAGACGGAGCGTCGGGCGGGCCAGACCTCGCATCAGGTCTCGCATGGCATGACTCCCTCAGCGGAAAGGTTGAGCTGGGAGCCGGGTCCTGAGCCGCCGAAGATCCTGGCGATCGCGCCGATCGGCGTGATGAACGTGAACGCGTACGTGACCTTGACGTCGGCGTTGGCCGTCGGACTCGAGCCGGCCGGGCACGCCGACACGACCGTCACCCCCACCCCGCTGAGCCCCGTCGCGGCGGCCTGGGTGCGGCTGGCGACGTTGGGCTGGTTGAGCGCGGTGAGCCTGGCTCCTTCACGCGCCGCCTGCGTGATCGTGACCTGGGCGTTGAGCGCCCGGCCGAAGTCGATGATGCCGAAGACGAGCAGCAAGAGCAGCGGGAGCATGATCGCGAACTCCACGGCGGCGGCACCGCGGTCCCGCGTTCCGATCAGTCGCCGACTCATCGTCGGTGTTCCCCTTCCAATCCGGCAGGTCGGGCGGGACGGCGTCGCCGCCCCGCCCGCGCCGTCAGTTCGCCGGCACCTAGAAGGCTCCGACGACCTGACCGAACAAGTTGCTGACGCCTAGCCCGAACACGGCGACCGCGCCGCTGATCACCACGGCGATCAACGTGGCCAGCAGCGCGTACTCGGCAGAGGTCACGCCACGGTCGTCCAGGTCCGCGAGCGGGTCCTGCAAGCTCCGCACGAACGGGAAGACACCGAGCATCGAGATCTCTCCTGCCTAGGTACGACGTGCGGGGCGAGGCGCCCAGCCCGCTTAGCCGCTTTCGGCGAAGGCCGTCGTCAGATCGCCGCTGCGACCTGGTTGAACAGGTCCCTCAGGTTGGTGCCGAGCAGCGTGACCGCGCCAATGATGACCACCGCGATCAGCGCGACCATCAGGCCGTACTCCACAGACGTCACGCCGCGGTCGTCGCTGCGAAGCTGGGCGAGCCGGTTGTTCAGTGCCACAAAGTGCTTGAGCATTGGAACTCCTTCGACAGGCTGGCGAGCTATCCGCCCCCTCAGGACGGCACCGTGCCGCCTAGTACCGGGCAGCGTATAGGGTCGATCATGACTGAGAGTGACTTCTAGTAGACAAGCAGACAAGTTCGTCTTGTCGGATGACATGTCATCCGATCGGCCGACGTGGACGACAAGACCCAGGGCCGGACAGCCGTCACCACCGGTCGTTTACGGAACATGTAACAGACTTCCCGGCACCGCGGGGCATCAATGGACGTTTTCTGGATCGCTTCGGGCGGCGCGGCAGCGCTGCCGGCCGGCACGGTGCTGCGCGGACAGGTGGCCAGGCTGTCCGTGCGCGGCGGCGAACCAGACGAGATGTGCTGCCGCGAGTGCGCGGCGACGCTGCCCGGCCCGCCGGCGCTGCGCTGCGGGCACTGCGGGTCCTGGATTGGCGCGCCCCTGGCGATCGAATTGGCCACCGCGGTCGTCCTGGCGCTGTTGTTCGCCAGGATCGGCTTCCAGCCGGTGGTCGCCGCCTTCGCCTTTCTCGGCGCGCTCGGCGTGGCCCTCGGCCAGGTCGATGTCGCCGTGCAGCGACTCCCCGACCGGCTGACGCTGCCCGGATACCCCGCGCTGATCGTCTTGCTCACCCTCGCCGCCGCGGTCACCGGTGCCTGGCAGGACCTCGCCCGCGCGCTGCTCGGCGGGCTCGCACTCGGTGCCGCCTACCTGCTGCTCGGCCTGTTCAGCGGCGGCCAGCTTGGCGGCGGCGACATCAAGCTCGCCGGCCTGCTCGGCCTGCTGCTCGGCTGGGCCGGCTGGCAGGCGCTGCTCATGGGCGCCAGCCTCGGCTTCGTCCTGGCCGCCGTCGCCGGCCTCGTCATGCTCGCCGCCCGCAGGATCTCCAGGCGCAGCATGATCAGCTTCGGTCCCTACATGCTCGTCGGCGCGCTGCTCGCGGTGCTGTCCAGCCCGTGGTGAATGCCAGATCGGACGGCACGTTAAGGGGGCGGTAGCAACATTAACGGAACGATAACGATGGCAGAGCGATGCAAACTGTTCACACCAGCATCACGTCTACTCAGTGATGCCACGTCAGAGGGCATCCCAAGTGAGAACCGCGACCCTGGTCGCGCGGCCACGGAGGCTCCGCTGACGCACAACCGACGCAGAGCCCGGGGGGAGTCGCGATGACTATTCGTCTGGCGATCGTCGATGGCCATACCCTCACCAGGTATGGCCTCGGCCAGCTAGTCGCGCAGCACGCCGACATCGAGATCGTCGCCGAGTGCGGTTCCGCGGTTCTGGCACCGGAGGCGATCGCGGCGACCGGGCCCGACGTGGTCACGATCGATGCCACCCTGCCCGACGGCGACGGGATGCGGCTCGCCAGGAACTTCCGCGATCTCTACGCCGGCCTGGGCATCGTCATGCTCACCTCGCGCGGCGAGGACGACGTGCTGTTCCGGGCCATGGAAACCGGGGTCTCGGCGTTCGTGGCGAAGACAGCCCCGGTCGACGAGGTGCTGTCAGCGATCAGGCACGCCGCGGTCGCGGCTTCGTCGTTCACCGCCTCGGGACTGGCCGTGGCGATCACGAGGCGGCGCACGATCAGGGTCAAGCTTGCACTCAGCCCCAGGGAGACCGAGGTGCTGAAGTTCCTGCGCGACGGCCTGTCCACCCCCGCGATCGCGGCCGCCATGTACATCAGCCAGTCCACGGCCAAGACCTACGTCGCGCGGCTCTACGACAAGCTCGGCGCGGCCAACCGCGCCCAGGCCCTGATGACCGCGATGCGGTACGGCCTGATCAGTTACGAGGACTACGCGCAGCTTCCGCGGGCGCCGTTGCCCGGGACCGGCAGCCTGGTCGTCGCGGCAGCAGAGCCGGCCGCCCTCGTCGTGAGCTAAGCCGACCCGACCGGGAGAGATAGGACATCTTCCCGATGCGGTCGGGGGTGCCTTACGGCGATGCTGAGTACTACCGGGCCAGAACGGTCCGATACTCAGGAGGTTGCAATGCATCCGCAGATCACCGCTATGGCAGCTGCCGAGCATGTCAGGGACATGCGGGCGCAGGCCAACCGCGCGCGGCGTGTCCGTGAAGCACGCCGCGCCCGGCGCGGCGTGATCACCATCACCGCCGCGCGCCACTCAGACCGGCAGGCCGCGCAGGTGCCCTGCCCGCAGCTTCCCTGCCCGCCGCTTTCTGCCCGGGCAGCGTGACCGGGGAGCGCACAATTCCAGACCACTCACGGCCGGCGGCCCGGGACCGCGATCGCGGTCCCGGGCCGCACCGCATTCAGACGCCTTCGCGGTGCGCGATCGCGGCGGCCTCCGTCCGGCTCGCCGCGCCCAGCTTCGCCAGAATGTTGGAGACGTGGACGCTGACGGTCTTGGGCGAGATGAACAGATCGGCCCCGATCTCCTTGTTGCTGTGCCCGGACACGAGCAGCCTGAGGACGTCGCGTTCCCGCTCGGTCAGTCCGGCCAGCGGACCTCTGCCGCCCGGTCCCGCTCCGCGGGCCGCGCCGCCGATCCTGGCGCGGCGGCCCAGGTCCGCCAGCGCCGCCTGCAGCGGCGCCGCGCGCAGCTCGTCCGCGACCTCGCTGGCCTGGCACCACTGCCGCGCGGCGGAGTCCCGGTCGCCCGCCTCGGCGAGCGCCTGCGCAAGCCGCCAGCGCGACCTGGCGGTCTCGTACACGAAACCCGCACCGAACGCGTCCACCACCGCCTGCCAGGCGGCGGGGTCGTTGTCCCCGTCCGCGCGGCTCCACTCGGCCTCGGCACGCGCCAGCCAGCCCCGGCCGTCGACACCGAGCGCGAAACCCGGCATGCGCGGGTTGGCCGCTCCCTCGCGCGCGATCCGCAGCAGCGCGCTGGCCTGCTCGAGCACGCCCGCGACCCGGCTGGCGTCGCCTGCGGCCCGCGCCGACGCTGCCTGGTCGGCCAGCGCGCCGACGCCGACCGCCGCTACCCGGATCAGCTGCGGGCTGTGGTAGCCCTCGTCGATCTCCTCGATCGCCCGGATCGTCGCCCGCACCTCCGTGACCGCCTCCGCGGTGTCGCCGCGCCATGCAGCGCGCTCGGCCAGCAGCCCGCGGGTGATGTACTCGACGAACCCGTCGCGCGCGAACATCGGCTCGAGCCAGACCTGCCGCTCGTCCACGATCGGCAGGCCTCTGGCGACGGCGAGGAACAGGGCCATTGCCGACAGCCGGGCCTCGGCGGGGGTCGTCACCCGCACCCCGAACCCGTCCGAGATCTCCTGCGCGTGGTCCCACGCGCCGTCCGCGAAGTGCGCGAGGTAGTGCAGGTACTGCAGGTCGATGCCGTACTGGGCGAGCCCGAGGCCGGCGGCGTTCGCCCGCTCCGTGCCCTCATGCGCCCGCTGCGCCGCACTTGCGATATCGCCTTGTTCAAGCTGAACCCTGGCCAGCTGGTAGGTGGCGCGCAAGTCGACGCCGAGCACCCGCGCCTCCGCCGCCTGGCGATGCGCCGTCGCGAACATCGCCACCGCGTCGGAGATCTTCCCGGCGCGCTCGCCGATCAGGCCGAGCGTGACCAGCGCATCGGCTTCGACCCACGGCGCGCCGGCCGCCTGCGCCGCCGCCCGCGCCTGCTCGGCGCGGACACGGACCGCCTCGGTGTCGGGGAACTCGAGCAGCGCGCGGGCGTGCGTGGCCAGCGCCCTGGCGTACTCCCAGCTCGGCGGATCGGCGGGCAGCGTATCGACGGCGGCCTGCGCCGCGGCCGCGGCCGCCGCGTCCTCGCCCAGGTCGTTGAGGAAGTAGGACAGCCGCTCCCGCGCCCGGCACAGCAGCCGCCGGTCGGTGTTCTCGTCCAGGTAGGAGAGCAGCCGGCGGAGCTGCCCGGTGGCCCGCGCCAGGTCGCCACCGTCCGCCGCGCTGACGGCCGAGCGGAACACGAGCTTGGCCCGCTTGATGCCGGCGATCTTCTCCGGGTCGCTGACCCGTTCCCAGAGCGAGAGCGCCTGGTCGTAGTGGCGGTGCGCCTCGGCAGGGGCGGCGAGCCGCTCGGCCTCCTCGCCGGCGAGTATCGAGGCCGAGAACGCGCCCTGGATGTCATGACTCGCCAGGCAGTGGTGCGCGAGTTCGGCGGCGGTGCCGGGAACCTCGGCGAGCCGCCGCTCGTCCGCGAGCAGGTCGGCCAGGCGCGCGTGCAGCCTGGTGCGCTCGCCGGGCATCAGGTCGGCGTAGATGGCCTCGCGGAGCAGCGCGTGCCGGAATGAGTAGCCTCGCTCGCCGTCCGGCACCAGCAGCTGGTGGGCGGCCGCTTCCCTGACGGCGTCGTCGTAGACCGCCGCGTCCAGGCCGGAGGCCTGCCTGACCAGCTCGTCGTCGACGCGGCGCCCGGTGACGGCGGCGACCCTCAGCACCTGCTGCGCCGCCGCTGACAGCCGCTCCATCCTGGCCAGCAGCAGGTCGGCGAGGCCGGCCGGGAGCTTCGACCCGGCCGAGGACGCGGCCAGCAGCTCCTCGGCGTAGTACGCGTTGCCCTCGGCCCTGGTGATCATCCGGTCGATCGCCTTCGGGTCGAGCCGCTGCTGCGACAGCGCCGTCAGGTGCTGCGCCATCGCCGACGCGGTCAGCGGGCCGAGGTCGATCGAGCTCACGCTGGGGAGCCGCAGCAGCTCGGCGACCAGCGGCCGGAGCGGGTGCCTGCGGTGCATGTCATCGGACCGGTACGTGGCGACGACGGCCAGCCGCTCCGAGTGCAGCATCCGGCTCAGGAACGTCAGCAGGTCACGGGTGGACTGGTCGGCCCAGTGCACGTCCTCGAGCACCAGCAGGACGGGGCTGGCCGCGGCCAGCTCGGCCAGCATGCCGAGCACGGCGCCGAAGAGCTGCTGCTGGACCAGGCCGGGTACGTCGCCGCCGACCGGCTGGCTCTCGTCCCGGTCGGGAAGCAGCCTGGAGAGCACGGGCCGCGCCGCGAGCGCGTCGAGCAGCGCCCCGCCGGCGGACGGCCCGGTGGTGGCGTCGCGGAGCGCATCGGCCAGCGGAAGGTACGGCACGGCGTCGCCGAGTTCGGCGCAGCGGCCGGACAGGACGGTGAAGCCAGCCTCGCGGGCACGCGCGGCGAGCTCGGTGACCAGGCGGGTCTTGCCCACGCCAGCGTCACCGCTGACCAGGGTGACGACGGGCCGGCCGGCCGCCGCCGACTCGAGCACGCTGAGCAGATGGCTGAGCTCGGCCTCCCGGCCGACTAGTTCGTTACCCGGGACGTGAAGCACAGATCCAGTATCACAGCAGACTCGGACAGTCCGGTCGGCTCTCGTGCTCGGGACGGCGCTCAGCCGGAGGCTTACCCGGTGGCATGCGGCGGAATGTGATCCAGTTCGGCCACTCACGGTTCGCGTTTCCAGTAACTTTGAGGGCCTTAGCACTTTGAGCTACGACTTGCCTGATCATTGCCTGAAATCCTTAATGCCCGGCTCCGTGCACCTGGAAGCGGCAGACAACATGAGAGATGCGATGTCGGAACCCGGGTTGCCGAGCCGCAATCCGGAGGCTGACGAGCCGCGTCCGATTCAGCGCCCCGCGGACGGTGACGCGAATCGCTCGAGGCGTTGGCCCGCTCTCGAAGGCACGCGGGCTATAGCCGTGCTGGCGGTCATAGGCTTCCACCTCGGCGTGCTCCGCGGTGGCTACCTGGGCGTCGACGTGTTCTTCGTGCTGTCAGGTTTCCTGATCACCTCACTGCTCATCGACGAGTGGGACAAGCGAAGCGGCAGGATAGCCTCCGCAACTTCTATGCCCGGCGAGCGCTGAGGCTGTTCCCGGCGCTCGGCTGCGTCCTGCTGACCGCGATGGTTCTCGCCCTCGTGCTCGAGGACCCCGTGGAGCGCCCGTTTGCCCGCGCCACCCTTGCCGCACTCCCCTGGGTGGCGGTATTCGCGAGCAACCTCGTCATGGTCCACCTGGCAACCCCGTCTGCGCTCGGCGCGCTGACCCACACCTGGTCCCTCGCCGTGGAAGAGCAGTTCTACGTGCTATGGCCGGTCTTGTTCGTGCTGCTGATGCGCCGTGGCGCCGCGCGGTCGCGGGTCGCGCTATCGCTGGCCGGCATCGCCGTAGCCGAGATGATCTACCGCATTGCCGTGACTCACCTCGGCTACGGACAGGCCCGCATCTACTACGGCACCGATACACATAGCGACGGACTCATGATGGGCTGCGCCATCGCGTTCTGGCTGGCCTCCCGCCAGGTCAGCCGGTGGCAGATACCGGGCGGCCTGAGCTCGGCGGCGATCTGGCTGGGAGCGGGTGTCCTGCCGGTCCTGTTCGTGATCGGGCAGCAGCCGAACGCCCCGATCGAAGTGCCTGTCGCCGTGCTCGCGACCGCCGCCGTGGTGGTCGGGGTCGCGCTGGATCGCACACCAGCGACCCTCGATCGCGTCCTTCGGTCTCGCTGGGCCATCCACATCGGCCGGCGGTCCTACGGACTCTATCTGTGGCATTTCGTTCTCATCGCCGCCGCTGAAGCCGTCGTGATACCCATCACCGGCCTCTTCCCGTCGGCCAGCGGGCCAAGACTCCTGTTCGCCACGGCCGTAGGGCTGGGCGCCACCGCGGCCTTCGTCGTGGCCGACCTGTCCTACCGCTATATCGAACTGCCCGCACTACGCCTCAAACGGCGCTTCTCGGGCGCGGAAGATGACTTGGCCGCCCTCGTCCTGCCCGATGGCGTGCTGCATCCGGCGGCCGGGCAGCCTGGAGCCCGATAGGCCCCGCGGTCCTGCCTGCTGGCAGAATGCCGTGTTGTGTGTCGCCCCCGCCGTGGAGTTTTCGCAGATCTGCCCCGCGAGGTGGCGATCCTCAGCTCGGTCTCGTTCACGGTCGCCCTCGGCTACGGGATCGTGGCACCGGGCATCCCGGCGTTCGCCAGGCAGTTCGGAGTCAGCACCGCCGCCGCGGCCAGCGTGATCAGCGCCTTCGCGCTGATGCGGATCGCTGGTGCGCTGCCGGCGGGCCGCCTGGTCGACCGGTTCGGCGAGCACAAGACGATGGCGGCCGGCATCGCGATCGTGGCCGTCAGCAGCGTGCTGGCGGGCTTCTCCGAATCATTCGGCCAGCTGATCGCGCTGCGCGGCGTCGGGGGTCTCGGATCGGCGATGTTCAGCGTCAGCGGCCAGACCCTGCTGCTGCGCAGCGTGCCCGCGAGCCTGCGGGGACGGGCGAGCGGGCTGTACACCGGCGGGTTCCTGCTTGGCGGGATCAGCGGCCCCGCGATCGGCGGCCTGGTCGCCGCCTGGTCGCTGCGCGCGCCGTTCTTCCTCTACGGCGGCATGCTGGCCGTCCCGGCCGGGATCGCCGCGGTGAGGCTGCACGACGGCTCGCGCCGGACAGCCGACGGTACTCCGCGCGGACAGCGGCCCCTGCACGAGATCGTCCGGGCCGTGCGGAGCAGGGCGTACCGGGCGGCAGCTTCGGCGAACCTGGCCGACGGCTTCGCCGTGATGGGAGTGCGTGCCGCGATCGTGCCGCTGTTCGTCCGCGACGTCCTGCACGAGTCGGCGACCTGGACGGGCATCGGATTCCTGGTCGTCGCCGCCCTGAACGCCGCCACCCTGCTGCCCGCCGGCCGCGCCGCCGACACGCTCGGGCGCCGGCCCGTCATCGTGGCAGGCTGCCTGTCGAGCGCAGCGAGCATGGTGATGCTCGCGCTGCTGCCCGGGCTGTGGGGCTTCCTCGCGGCCCTGGCCGTCCTCGGCCTCGGTTCCGGCCTGATCGACGTCGCGCCCTCGGCGATGATCGGCGACCTGCTGGGCGGGAGGAGCGACCAGGGCGGGACCGGTGGCAGCCAAGGCGGGACCGGTGGCAGCCAAGGCGAGACCGGTGGCAGCCAAGGCGGGACCATGGTCGCGTCGTATCAGATGGCCGGTGACATCGGCACCGTAACGGGCCCGGTCGCGGTCGGGTTCCTGGTCGACTCGGTCTCCTACAGCGCGGCGTTCATCCTGGCCGCCGGCGTGCTCGGCCTAGCGGCGCTCGCGGGGCTGTTCGCCCCGGAGACGCGAAGGCCCGACAGCGAGCGGGTCGCGATACCGGAGACGGTGGCCGCTCAGCCGAACGCCGACCGGGCGTAGAAGCGATCCTCGGCGGTATAGTCGAGCATCGGCCGGAAGTAGTCCCCGTCGAGGCTGGCGAGCATCGCGGAGCCCGCGGAGTCGGCGCTGCCGGACGCGGCCCGCACCAGCCAGTCAACCTCGGCGGCCACCGTTACCGCGTAGTCCCCGGCCGGAACGTAGCCCAGGGGCACGGCCGCGGAAGTATCGAGCACGACCGGGTGAGGGGCGTGCCACGGGTGCCTTCCTACCGGGCCGACCGGCTCGTCGAGCAGCACCTCGTCCCAGTCGTGACCGAGCTGCCCGGCTGGGCCGCCGGTCGAGCACGCGCTTGACGAACACCCACTCGGGCGGTATCCGCGCCCCCTCGCCGTGGATCAGGCCCGGCCTGATCACGGTGACCGGCAGCCCGCTGTCGAGCAGCGCATGCTCGGCCGCAACCTTGCGCTGCCCGTACCCCTCGTCGCCGGGCGGCACCGTCAGTCCGACATCCCATCCGCTCGGCAGCAAGCGCCGGGCAATGGCAAGGCCGATCGAGCTTGTTCCGCCAGAGACGAGAGCGCGAGGCACCGCGTGAGCTTATCGCCACGCCGGGCCGCCTGATCAGGCGGCGGTGGCGGGCGGGCTGTGGCTGTGCAGGATGCGGCCGTCGGGGCTGGTGGCGGTGGTGGTGCCGTCGGGGTTGAGGGTGATGGTCCAGCCCCACCGGTGGATCAGGATCAGGTGGTGGAAGCTGCACAGCAGGATGCAGTTTCCCAGGCTGGTGGTGCCGTGCCGGCTGCGGGGGATGACATGGTGGACGTGACAGGCTGCCGGGGGCTGGTCGCAGCCGGGGAAGGCGCAGTGCCGGTCCCGGGCGATGATCGCGCGGCGCAGGTGCGGCGGGATGGTGTCGGTGACGGCGCCGACGTCCAGGGGCAGGCTGACC
>WNGG01000981.1_pt1 | contig 78978 bp, 70 predicted proteins | sample 5400661 | NCBI WGS metagenome assembly WNGG01 (sample SAMN13153372, study PRJNA577476) | soil metagenome | isolation source: 100 cm soil or saprolite under Garry oak tree replicate 1 | place: USA:California | collected 2016-06-15
TGCGTGGTAGCCTGGGGGGCGGCGCCTGGAGCCACGGCGCGAGGATCCCGATGCCCGACGTCCAATCGCAGGACCGTCCGCGCCCGGGCCCGGCGGAAGGGGATGAGGTGGTCGTGGACATCGAAGACCTCGCCTTCGGCGGCCGGGGCGTGGCGCGGACCGCCGAAGGGCTGGTGATCTTCGTCGACGGCGCTCTGCCCGGCGAGTCGGTCCGCGCCCGCGTGAGCAGGAGGCGGCGCGGATACGCCGAAGCGGGCCTCCTGGAGCTCCTGCGCCGATCCGCCGACCGCACGACCCCTCCATGCGAGCACTACGGCGCCTGCGGCGGCTGCGATCTGCAGCACCTGAGCGCCGAGGGGCAGGCGCGCGCCAAGCGGGAACAGGTGCGGGCGATCCTGTCCCGCCTCGCGGGGCTTTCCGAGCCTCCGGTGGGGGAGACCGTGCGGGCGGGGGAACCCTGGGGCTACCGCTTCCGCATCGACTTCGACTGGACCGCCGGCCGACGCGGCGAACCGCTTCTGGGATTGCACCGGCGCGGCGATCCCGGCGCGATCGTCCCCATCTCCCGTTGCCATCTGATCAGCGACGCCGCCAACCGGCTGGCGCACGTTCTGTCGGCGGAGGCGGCGGCCCGCCGCCTCGTCCCCTGGGAGCGCCGACGCCGGCGCGGCCTGCTGCGGCGCGCATCGTTCCAGGAGGCGCGCGCCACGCGGGAAATCCTGATCACGCTTGAGACCGGGCGCGGCGATCCTCCTGCGCTCGGGGATCTGGCGCGCGAGCTTCCGCGCCGCGTGACCCGGGTCGTGGGGGTGGTCCGCCGCGAGATCGAGAAGGGGGGGGAGGTAGTGGAGGACTCGATCCTGTGGGGGCGCGATCATCTTTTCGAGGAGGTCGAGGGGGATCGGTTCCGCGTCCCGTCCGGCGCGTTCTTTCAGCCGAACACCTACGCCAGCGCCGCCTTGCGGCGGGAGGCGATCAGGGCGCTCGATTCTCGGGCCGAGGACGCCGTGTTGGAGCTCCACTGCGGAGTCGGCTTCCTGACGGCGGCCCTCTCCCGGCGAGCCCGTGAGGTCGTGGCGGTCGAGGGGGCGCGCGAGGCGATCCTCGCAGCGCGCGAGAATGCGGCCCGCGGCGGGTGGCGCGGCGTACGGTTCGTTCACGGCGAAGTGGCGGCGGTGCTCCCCGATCTGCTGCGTGAGCGCGCCTGGGACGCCCTCCTGCTCGACCCGCCGCGGACCGGCCTGCCGCGCCGCGCCGCGCAGGCGATCGCCTCCTCGCGCGTCCCCCGGCTGGTCTACGTCTCGTGCGATCCGGCGACCCTGGCGAGGGATCTCCGGATCCTGGTCGAGACCGGCGGATTCCGGCTTGTGTCGGTCACCCCGGTCGATCTCTTTCCGCAGACGCACCACGTGGAGTGCGTGGCGCTCGTCGCGCGCGACCCGTTCTGAGGGGCGGCCGGGGCAGAGACGGGCGCGGTCCGATGCGGAGACCCGGGGAGGCTAGCCGGCGGCTCGACGCGAGGACGCGGGAGTCCCGCGGATGCGCAGGGCGCCGAAGGAGCAGAGGTTGAAGAGGGCCGAGTAGCACTCGAGCTCGCCCAGGCGGGCGACGCCGGCGATCTCCGCGAGCGTGCGCGTTCCGTCCGCCAGGGCGAAGACGCTTTTCTCGTCGGCGCTCAGCTCGGGCTTGCTCTTCACCTCGCCGGAGGGGAGCGCGGGCTCCAGGACGACGGCGTCGTCGGGGAAGGTGGCGCGGATCTTCCCCCACTCGTCGAGCCGGTGGATCCCCTCCATGACGATCTTGGTGGTCGACATCGACAAGGTGATCTTCTCCTTGCTCTCCACCTCGCCCTCGGAGAACTCGAAGAAGCCGCTGCGCCAGTGGAACAGGGAGTAGATGATCTCCAGCACCTGCTGCTTCACCGCCCAAAGGAGCTGATCCGCGGTGATGAACCCCATGCGAACCAGGACCTTCCCGTGCCGCGTGGTCTCGTCGATCTTGGAGGCCGAGACGGCGTTCTGCTCGGCCGTGATCATCCCCTTGCGCACGAGGAAGTTCCCCAGGCTGTCGCGGACGGAGTTGGAGCGGGCGAAGACGATCTCCCCCGCTTCCCAGTGGAGCGTCCGGGTCTCGGCTCCTCGCGTCAGGCGCAGCACCCCGGTCTTCTTTCCCATGCCCAGGAGCGTGAAGACGTCGGCCAGCCCGAAGGATCCGAGGTCCCCGCTCAGGACGCTCTTGGAGGGCATCAGGCTCTCCCCGTCGGGCCGGGTCGGGTCGACCGTCGGGGTCGGCCGGGCCCCTGGAGCAGGAGGCGCTGTATCGGCTCCGCGCCCCGTCCGGAATCGACCTTGACAGCCTCCGACCCCCCCCGTACACTTAGCGCGCGCTGGCGGGGGATCTCGCGAAAGGCTCGCTCCCTGAGGGGTTTCGGCGGCAGTGGGGCCGCTCCCGGTCGGGGGCGCCCGTCTTGACTCGGGCTCGGTGGTTCCCTAGAATACGCGGTTCTTTCGGACAGTCTCCCGCGCTCATCGCGGCGGATGTCGTGCCCGGGGATCGGCGGCGGCGTCGGCGCTGCGGAGGTCGTTGTCGAATGATCCATCGATGCGTCGCGCCCGCAGTCATCGCGCTGGTGCTGCTCTCTCTGGGAGGCTGCAGCAAGACGGCCGACACGGCCCCCGCGACCAGGCTCTTCGGGGATCCGCCGATCTTCGAGGGTGCTCCTTCGGTCGATCAACTCGGCGGGCAGACCTCCGTCCTCTGCGACTTCACCGACGCCTTCAACTACAGCCTGCCTCTCGCCCTGAGCTCCAAGGTCCAGGTCGCCGGCACGGTCCTGGTGGGAGGGAGCTACACCCAGTTCTTCCTGAAGGCGCGCGTGACCGACCCGAACCCCGCGCCCTCCAGCGCTTTCCCGACCGACATCCTCTCGGTTTTCGCCAGCTACGTGCAGGGTGACCGGGAGATCACCCTGGTCCTCTTCGACGACGGGGGTGCCCTGCTCGATAGCCACGGCAACATCACCTTCCCCTACGGTCAGACCGCCCAGATTCTCGAGAGCTGCGGCTTTGATTCGAACTGCACGACGACCGCTCCTTGCTGCAAGCAGTGGACCAATATTCCTCTGGGATCCAACGACCCGACCGCCGGGGACGGGAACTACACCCGCGGCTTCGCCCTGGTGAACCTCAACACCAACAACGACCAGGCGACGAAGCTGTTCCAGGACTGCATCGCCCAGAAGAACCATCAGGTTCCCGTCCCCGCGTCTCCGAACACCGTCATAACCTTCAGGTTCGACGCCGTCGATCACGAGGGAAACCTCACGACGGCGCCGATCAAGCCGTTTGTCGTGGCCGGGACCAGCACGTTCGAATGCAGCGGGGATGATTGTCTCTGCTGCTGGCTGCAATACGGTTCGGGGGCGGTCACCGATCTGAACGGCAGATGCCGCGGTCTCCCTGGCCTTTACGGACCGGACGCGCCGGACGGGTTCTGCAACGTCTCGCCCCCGCCGACCTGATCCCGCGCCGTCGGCTGTTCCGCCGATCAGTACGAACCCTCGACGGTTCGGCACCGTTTCGTCTCCGCCCCCTGCGTCGCTACCGATTCCGAAAGCGAAATTTAGCGTCCGGCGGGGTCGGGATCAAGGAAGGGATCCGAGCAGGCGTGCCAGGCGCGCCGCCACGTCCGGCGTGATCGTGCGCGCCTCCAGGGCGAGGCCCGTGGACCGGATCGCCAGCAACCGGTGCAGGCGGCGGAAGTCGGCCGGCTGGGAGCGCAGCGCCTCTCCGTGCAAACGGAGCGTCGCGGCGTCTCCTCTCGAGACGGGGCCCGTCAGGGCCTTGACGGGGCCGAGACGCACGACGTTCTCGACCGTCCCTCGGACCAGCGGGAGGTAGAGGCGGGCCGCCTCGCGGCGGCTCAGGCCGAGACCGCGGGCCGCGTCGAGCCCGAACGACAGGAGCGCCACGAGGTCGTTCGACAGGAGACAGGCGATCAGGTGGTAGAGAGCCTTCGCCTGCCGGGGGATCGTGACCGGGATCCCTCCGAGCCGCAGCACGAGGCGGCGAAGCGCGCGGATCGCCCCGGCGTCGGCCTCGACGGCGAACGGGATCCCCTGGAAGCGCCGCAATCCCCCCCGCGGCTCGGCGATGCTTGCCAGAGGGTGGAGCGAAGCGACGAGGGCCCCCCTCCGCCGGAGCGGCTCGAGAGCGGCCGACGAGAGGGCGCCGCTGGTGTGCGCCACGACGCGGCCGGTCCACGGCAGACCCGATTCGGCCAGCTCGCGCGCGACCGGCACGATCGCCCGATCGGGTGTTGCGATCAGGACCAGGCCGGCGCCGGTGGCCGCCTCGCGGTTCGAGGTCGTCGGCCGTCCGCCCCCGATGAAGGCGACCGCCTGGCGCGCCGAGTGGCGCGTGCGGCAGGAGATCCCGAGAGGCAGGAGCCCCCGGCGCGCCAGCAGGCGTCCGAGCGTCCGCCCGAGCCGCCCGGCGCCCAGGATCGAGAAGGTAGTGCTCTTCACGCGGGCGTCCCCCGGGCGCTTCCACGGCCGGCGGTCAGGTCGCGCAGTGACTCGATGACCCTCTCCAGCTCGGCGGGGCGCGGCGCCTCGAACTCGACCCAGGCACCGGTGCGAGGGTGGTTGAATCCGAGCCGCCGCGCGTGCAGGGCCAGGCCGCCGTAGGCGAGGAGAGCCTCGCGGCTCCCGGGATCGCGCACCGACCCGGCCCGCACACCGCCGTAAATCCGATCCCCGACCCGCCTCGTAGAGCTTCCGGACGGCGCGGGCCTTGAACTGGGTCGCCAGCGAGCGGTGCGCGGCGTCGTTCTTCGCGACCACCAGGACTCCCGAGGTGTCGCGGTCGAGGCGGTGGACGATGCCGGGGCGCTCCGTGCCGCCGATCACGGAAAGCCCCCGGCAGTGATGGAGCAGGAAGTTCACGAGCGTCCCCCCGCGCGCCCCGGCGCCCGGGTGGACCACGACCCCCGGAGGCTTGTCCAGGACCACGAGGTCTTCGTCCTCGTGCAGGATCGACAGCGGGCTTGCCTCCGGCCGGAGGGCCGAGGGCTCGGGCGCCGGGAGATCGACGGCGACGCGCTCGCCCCCTCTCACCCGGTAGGCGGCGCGCGCCGCGACTCCCGCGACGAGCACGCGGCCCGAGCGGATCAGCCGCTGCAGGGCCGCCCGGCTGAGCGACGGCACGAGGGCCGCGAGCGCCAGGTCGAGCCTCTCGCCGCGCCGCTCCGCCGGGAGATCGAGGACGAGCCGGTTCTCCGAGGCCTCGGGCGCCATGGCGGCGGCCCTCACGCCCGGGCGCCCGGCGTCCCGGCGCGAGCCGCGGCGCGGCGCGGCAGGTAGACGAGCATCGCGGTCGCCAGGAGGGCGGCCGGCACGGCGAAGAGCTGCGAAGTGGAGAGCCGGGCGCCGAAGAACAGACCGCGCACCGTGTCCCCGCGGAAGAACTCGACGATGAACCTCAGCACGGCGTAGGACAGCACGTAGACCCAGAAGACCTGGCCCGGGGTGCGGCGGCGCGCCAGCAACCGTGCCGTGACGCCCAGGATGAGAAGGTCCGAGAGGGCGTGGTAGATCTGCGTCGGATGAAGCGGCAGGCCGAGTGTGACGCCGGTGAGCTCGTAGGCGCGAGGGTCGGTGAAGGTGACGGCCCAGGGGAGGTCGCACGCCTTGCCGTAGCAACAGCCGGCCGCGAAGCAGCCGAGGCGTCCCACCGCCTGCCCGAGCGCCAGCGGCGGAGCCATGAGATCCGCCACCCGCCCCAGAGGAAGCCGGTGCCGGCGCACGTAGAGGATGGCGGCGAGCGAGGCGAAGAGGAAGCCGCCGTAGAACACCCCGGCCGAGCGCAGGCTCCGGATCATCTCCATCGGGTCCGCGAGGTAGACGCGGGGGGTGAGGAGGTAGAGAACCACCTTGGCGCCGACGAACCCCGCGAGCAGGGCGACGATCCCGAGATCGACGATGCGGGCCGTCTCGATCCCTTCCCGGCGCGCGTAGAGGACGGCGAGGCGGAGGGCCAGGAGGAAGCCGAGGGCGTAGAACAGACCGTACGTGCCGACCGTGAACGATCCGAGACGTCCCAGGTGGAGGTCGAACAGGACCGGATGCATCGTCAGCTCTCCGGCGCGGTCCCGGCGCGCCGGTGGCCGTGTCCCCGCGCCAGGAGGTCGAGGACCAGGAGGCCGACCCCGACGCAGATCGAGGCGTCGGCGACGTTGAAGGCGGGCCAGTGGTGCTCCCCCACGAAGAGATCCAGGAAATCGACGACGTACCCGAGGCGCAGACGATCGGAGAGGTTTCCGAGCGCGCCGCCCAGGATCAGCGCCAGGCCCGCCTGCGCCACCGTGTCGGCGATCGTCGTGCGCGTCTGGAAGACCACGATGAGCGCGATGGCGAGCACGGGCACGGAGGTGAACAGCGCGCCGCGGTAGGGGTCCGCCATGTCGTGGAAGAGTCCGAAGAGGGCTCCCCGGTTTGTCACGTAGGTGATGTGGAAGAGGCCGCGGACCACCGGGAGCGAGGAGTAGAGCGTCATCCGCGACACGACCAGCGTCTTGGTCGTCTGGTCGAGGCCGAGGATCGCCAGCGTGAGCAGGCCGTAGGCGAATCGGAGGAGCGTCCCGCGGCTCACGTCCCGGCTCCCCGCAGCGCGCCGATCGCCTGAATCGCGCGGACGCAGCGTGCGCACAGGCCGGGCAGGTGCGGATCGACGCCCACGTCCTGCGTGACGTTCCAGCAGCGATCGCACCTGACGCCCGCCTGGCGCGTGATGCCGATCCTGAGGCCCGCGAGCCGCGCGCTCTCGTGCGTCGGAGTGGCGACGGGCCCGATCGAGACGCCCGAGACGATGAACAGGAACGGTAGCTCGGCGACGTAGCGCTCGAGCAGATCGCGCAGATCGGCCGGAGCCTCGAGCCTGACGTGGGCCTCGAGAGCGTTGCCGATGAGCCCCTGGGCGCGCACCGTCTCGAGCGCCTTGAGCACCTCCTCGCGCACCTCCAGGAGGCGCCCGAAGCGATCGAGGAGCCCGTCGTCGGGCGGCAGATCGAGCGGCTCCGGGAGCTCCTCGACGTGCACCGAGGACGCGATCGGCTCTCCGTCGCCGCGACCGAGGAGGGCCTGCCATACCTCCTCGGCCGTAAAGCAGAGGACCGGCGCCATGAGGCGCGTCAGCGCCTGCAGGACGATCCGAATCGCCGTCTGGGCGGAGCGCCGCGGGGGGGAGCCGGGGGGACTGGTGTAGAGGCGGTCCTTGAGGACGTCGAGGTAGAACGAGCTCAGGGTGACCGTGCTGAACCGGTGGATCGCCTGCGTCGCCAGATGGAACTCGTACTGCTCGTACGCCTGCCGCACGCCGACGATCAGCCGGTTGAGCTGGTGCAGGATCCAGCGATCGATCTCCTCGAGGCGCCCCGCAGGCACGGAGTGGCGCTTCGGATCGAAGTCGCTGAGATTGCCCAGGATGAACCGGCAGGTGTTGCGGATCTTGCGGTAGGCCTCGGCGTTGCGCGTCAGGATCTCCTCGGACAGCCGCATGTCTTCCAGGAAGTCGACCGTCGCCACCCAGAGCCGGAGGACGTCGCCTCCGTGGCGCTGGATGACTTCCTGCGGCGCGATCACGTTCCCCAGCGACTTGGACATCTTCCGTCCGGCGCCGTCGAGCGTGAAGCCGTGAGTCAGGACGCCGCGGTACGGCGCCTCGTCCCGCGCGTTGACGGCGACCAGCAGGGAGGAGTGGAACCAGCCGCGGTGCTGGTCGCTCCCCTCCAGGTAGAGATCGCTGGGCCAGGGATCTCCGCTCCGCGCCGCGAGCAGCGCGAGATACGAGACCCCCGACTCGAACCAGACGTCGACGATCTCGTTGCGTGGTCGCAGCTCGGTGCCGCGGCAGTGGGGGCAGGCGGCTCCCTCCGCCAGGCGCGCGAACTCCTCCGGAAGGAACCAGGCGTCGCTGCCTCGGGCGCGGAACAGCGCCGCGGTCCGCTCGATGAACCGGGGATCCACCACCTCCCGCCCGCAGGCGACGCAGAAGGGGAAGGGGAGGGGGACTCCCCAGACCCGCTGGCGCGAGATGCACCAGTCCGGGCGGCTGGCGACCATGCCGCCGATCCGCAGCGCGCCGGCAGCGGGGATCCAGCGGACCTTCTGGATCGCCTCGAGGCAGCGGCGACGGAGGTCGTTGTGGTCCAGGGCGATCCACCACTGTTCGGTGGCGCGGAAGATGATCGGCTGCTTGCAGCGCCAGCAGTGGGGGTAGGAGTGGGTGATCGTCTCCGCGTGGAACAGGAGGCCGCGCGCCTTCAGGTCGTCGACGATCGCCCGGTTGGCGTCGAACACCCTCATGCCGGAGAGCGGGCCGAGGCCCTCCACGAATCGGCCGTGCTCGTCCACCGGCGAGAAGATCGGCAGGCCGTACTTCCGCCCGGTCAGGTAGTCATCCATCCCGTGCCCGGGGGCGGTGTGCACCGCGCCGGTCCCGGCGTCGCGCGTGACGTAGTCGGCCAGCACCAGGCGGGAGACACCCGAGGCGGCGAACGGGTAGGGCGCGGTGGCCGTGCCCAGCCCCTCCAGCTTGCGCCCCTTGAGCGTCCCGAGGACCGCCCGCGCCGTCGCGCCCTTGGCGCGCAGGACCGGCTCGACCCGATCGGCGGCCAGGAGGATGACCTCGTCCCCCAGATCGACGAGCTGGTAGTCGAAGTCGGGATGGAAGGCGATGGCCAGGTTGGCCGGCAGCGTCCAGGGAGTGGTCGTCCAGATCAGGATGGAGAGCCGGCGCCCCGCCAGCCCCCGGATCCCTCTGCGCTCGAGAGGGGCCGGGTCGAGGGGGAAGCGCACGTAGATCGCCGGGGAGACGTCGTCCTCGTACTCCACTTCGGCCTCCGCCAGGGCGGTGCCGCACTGCGGGCACCATTGGACCGAGCGCTTGTCACGGTAGATGTGCCCGTTCTTCGCGAAGCGCCCGATCTCGTCGACGATCGTCCCTTCGTAGGCGGAGTCGATCGTGAGGTAGGGAGAGCGCCACTCCCCGAGGACCCCCAGGCGGCGAAACTCCTCCTTCTGGATGGCGATGAACTTCTCGGCGTAGGCCCGGCAGGCGGCGCGGACCTGCAGCGGCGTCATCGACGCCTTCCGCGGGCCAAGATCCTTGTCCACCTGGTGCTCGATCGGCAGGCCGTGGCAGTCCCAGCCGGGCAGGTACGGCGCGTCGTACCCCATCATCGTGCGCGACTTGACCACGATGTCCTTCAGGATCTTGTTGAGGGCCTGACCGAGGTGGATGTGGCCGTTGGCGTAGGGAGGACCATCGTGCATCACGAAGCGCGGACGCCCCTGACGCGCCCTCCGGACCGCCGCGTACAGATCGATCTCGTCCCAGGCCTGGAGCAGCCGCGGCTCGCGACGCGGCAGGTCGGCCTTCATCGGAAAGCCGGTGCGCGGCAGGTTGAGCGTCGCCTTGATGTCGACTGGCTGCATGAGGCGGAGGATCCTTCTATCGCATTGTCGGCCAATGGTTTGGCCGCGTGCGGGAAGCCCGGAATCTAGCATCCCGCCGCGAATATTGTCAAGGACGACGCTCCTGTGCTAACGTCCGCCGGTGTCCCGCATCTACCTCGATCACAGCGCCACGAGCCCTCTTCGCCCCGAAGCCGCCGAGGCGATGATCCGGATCCTCGCCGCCCCGGCGGGGAACGCGAGCAGCATCCACGCCTACGGCCACGGCGCCCGGATGGTCGTCGAGTCGACGCGCGAGGAGGTGGCGCGGCTGATCGGGGCCCGCCCCGAGGAGGTGGTGCTGACCGGCGGCGGGACCGAGGCCAACAACCTGGCGATCTTCGGGGCGGTCGCGGGCGAGCCGCGCCACGGTCGGCGCGTCGTGACCTCGGCGTTCGAGCACCCTTCGGTGCTCGAGGTCGTCGGCGAGCTGGAGGAGCACGGGACCGAGGTCGTCCACGTGACCCCCGACCGGACGGGAGTGGTGCCAGCGGAGGCGATCCTGAAGGAGGCGGTTCCCGGGACCCTCCTGGTCTCCCTGATGCTGGCCAACAACGAGCTCGGAACGCTCCAGCCGGTCGCCGCCGTCGGCCGGGAGTTGCGGCGGAGGGGGGTCCTCCTGCATTGCGACGCGGCCCATGCGGTCGGCAAGGTCGCGGTCGACGTGGGCGATTTGTCGGTCGATCTATTGTCGATCGCCGGGCACAAGTTCGGGGCTCCCCAGGGTGCGGGGGCTCTCTTCGTGCGGCGCGGCCTGACGCTGCACCCGCATCTGCGTGGAGGAGGCCAGGAGCTCAACCGGCGTCCCGGGACGGAGAACGTCCCGGCGATCGCCGGGCTCGGCGCGGCGGCCGCCGCCGCGCGGCGCAATCTCGAGCTCGAGGCGCGGCGGATGGTCGCCCTGCGCGATCGGCTGGAGGCGGCCCTGATCGGGCGCCGCCTCGGAGCGCGCGTGAACGGCGTGGAGGCGCCGCGCGTCCCGGGGACGAGCAGCCTGGCCTTCGAGGGGATCACGGGCGAGTCGCTCGTGATCGCCCTCGACCTGGAAGGGATCGCGGTCTCGGCCGGATCGGCCTGTTCGGCCGGGACGATCCGCCGATCCCCGTCGCTGCTGGCCATGGGACTCGTGGAGGAGTCGCGCTCCTCGATCCGCGTCAGCCTCGGCCCGGGCACGTCGGAGGAAGAGATCGAAACCGTCGCGGCGAGCCTCGAGCAGGTCCTGGATCGCATGCGCCGGAGCGCTCCGGCCGCAGCGGGGAGCCCCGCGTGATCGTCACCTGCGGGGGCTGCGCGAAGCGCTACCGGTTCGACGTCGCCAAGCTTCAGGGGCGGCCTTCGGCCAGCCTGCGCTGTCCCGGCTGCGGCGCCTCCATCACCGTGAGCGCCGCGGCCGATCCCGGCGACCGGACCACGCGGATCGACGCCGACGCCAACCAGATCCCCACCAGCTCCAAGGTCCCCTCCGGGGACCTGAACCTCCCGCTGTCCCGGCGCCTGTCGCTCGCGGTGCTGCAGGGGAAGGACAGCGGTCGGATCTTCCCGGTCGACAAGCCGCTGGTGGTGCTGGGGCGCGCCGACGCCGACGTCGTGCTGAACGATCCGGAGATCTCCCGGCAGCACGCGGCGATCGAGGTGCACGGCGCAAAGGTCGTCCTCAAGGATCTCGGCAGCACGAACGGGACGTTCGTGAACGACGTGAAGATCGCGCAGACCGAGATCGACAACCGCGCCGAATTCCGCGTCGGCGGCACCGTCCTGATGCTGATCATGACCGAGACCGAGGCGGACCTCGAGGCCCTGGCGTGAGCCGCGTGGCCGTCGCCATGAGCGGCGGCGTCGACTCCTCGGTGGCCGCCCTCCTGATCAAGGAGGCGGGCGAGGCTGCCGTGGGGCTGTCGATGCAGCTCTACGACCGGAGCCGCGACGGCCGGCCGGCCTACGGGCGTTGCTGCTCTCCGCGCGACCTCCACGATGCCCGCGCCGCCGCCGATCGGATCGGCATACCGTTCTACGTCCTCAACCTGGAGGAGGAGTTCCGGAGCGAGGTGATCGCCGACTTCCTCGCCGAGTACCGGGCCGGCCGCACGCCGGTTCCGTGCGTCCATTGTAACAGCGGCCCGAAGTTCCGGGACCTCCTGGGGCGCGCGGCGGCGCTCGGCGCGACGCGCGTCGCGACCGGTCACTACGCCCGCACCCTCCGCGATCCGGCGAGCGGGCGGCGCCGCCTGCTCAGGGCGCGCGACCTCTCCAAGGACCAGTCGTATTTCCTGTTCGGCCTGACGCAGGAGCAGCTGGCGCGGGCGATCTTCCCGGTCGGCGAGCTCTCCAAGAGCGCGGTGCGGGCGCTGGCCGCGTCCCGCGGCCTCCCGAACGCCGACAAGCCGGAGAGCCAGGACATCTGCTTCGTACCGGACGGTCGGTACACCGAGTTCATCCGCCGGGAGGCGGGGGATACGGGCGTGCCGGGGGAGATCGTCGACCGTTCCGGCCGCGTCGTCGGCCGGCATGCCGGCCTCGCCGGCTACACGGTCGGTCAGAGGAAGGGGCTCGGCCTGTCGACCTCCCGGCGCCTCTACGTCGTCGCCCTCGACGCCACCCGCAACCGCGTCGTGGTCGGGGAAGAGGGGGAGCAGTACCGCACGGCCCTCCTCGCGGCCCGCGCCAACTGGGTCTCGATCCCTCCGCCGCGATCTGCCTTCCAGGCGATCGCCCGGATTCGCTCGTCGCACCCCGGTGCCGAGGCGTGCGTGGAGCCGCTCGACGACGATCGCTTCCGGGTCCTCTTCCGGGAGCCGCAGCGTGCCGTGACCCCTGGCCAGGCCGTGGTGCTGTACGAGGGCGAGGCGGTCCTCGGCGGCGGCTTCATCGTGGAGGCCCTCGGAGGCCCGCCGCGCGGACATTGACAGAGCGCGAAGCGCGATGCTACATTGAGGGCCGTCCGGGGCGGGCATAGCTCAGCTGGTAGAGTACGAGCTTCCCAAGCTCGGTGTCACGGGTTCGAACCCCGTTGCCCGCTCCAAACGTCCCGCCTCGCGTGCGCCGATCAGGGCGATCGAGAGATCCCGATGCTCTTCCGCAAGAAAGCCGACCCGATGATCCTTCCTCCCGGACCGCCGCGGCCGGCCCCCGACATCGCGGAGATCGCGCCCGGTGGCGGAGGGCGGACGGTGGTCGGCGCCCATACGCTCATCCGCGGGACGCTGAAGGGCGATGGTCCCCTCCTGGTGCGCGGTACGGTGGAAGGGGAGATCGCCGTGCGCGGCGGCCTCACGGTCGCCCCCACCGGGAGGGTGGAGGCCGAGGTGGAAGCCCGGAGCGTCGAGCTCGAGGGCGAAGTGCGGGGATCGATGCGGGCCACTGCGCGCGTGGCCCTCTCCGCGAGCGGAATCTTCGAGGGAGAGATGGCGACGCCGGTGCTGGAGGTGCGGCCTGGATCGATCGTGCGCGGCCGGACCCGCGTCGCCGGTCTTCCCGCTCCGGGACGCGATCGCCTCCTCCACTGAGCCCGGGGCGCGGCCGGCGTCCGTCGTCGCCCTCCCGTCGCACCACCTTCGTCCGAGTCGGCGCGTTGACGCTTTTTTTCCCCCATCTTGACGTTTTACGTCACCTTTCTGACGGCCCGCTCCCGACGATCACGCTGCGCCTCTCTGTTCAGAGCATTTACGGGAGCGGCCGCGCGTCGGCGCGCTGGCACACCCCTTGCTGTCTCCTGGCGGAAGCCCATGTGCAGAGGAGACGCGGCGTGAGAGAGAAGATCCTGGTCGTCGACGATGACGAAGGGGTGCGGCAGGTCTTGGGGCAGGCCCTGAAGGAAGCGGACCACGCCGTGACCTGCGTCGAGTCCGGCGAGAGAGCGATCGCCGCCCTGCGCGAGGGCCCGATGGATCTCGTCATCCTCGACATGGTCCTGCCGAAGGTCGACGGCCTCGAGGTCCTCAAGGAGATCACGGCGCTTCGTCCCGAGACCCCGGTTGTGATGATCACCGGCTACGCCTCGGTCGAGACGGCGATCAAGGCGATGAAGATGGGCGCCGTCGATTACGTCGTGAAGCCGTTCCGGATGGAGGAGGTCGAGCTCGTCATCGGCCGGGCGCTCGAGCGCAGCCGGCTGCGCCGCGAGAACGTCTACCTCAAGAGACAGCTCGAGAGCACCTACGGGGTCCACAACATCGTCGGCCAGAGCCCGGAGATGCGCCGGATCTTCGATCTCATCGAGCAGGTGGCTTCGGCGCGCAGCACGGTGATGATTACCGGGGCCAGCGGGACCGGCAAGGAGCTGATCGCCAAGGCCCTCCACTTCAACGGCGACCGGCGCAACCAGCCCTTCGTCTCGGTGAACTGCGGGGGGATCCCGGATACGCTCCTGGAGGATGAGCTGTTCGGGCACGTCAAGGGAGCGTTCACCGACGCGGTGGCCGATCGGCCGGGACGCTTCATGGCGGCGGACACCGGGACTCTGTTCCTCGACGAGATCGGCAACATGAGCACGAGCCTGCAGATCAAGCTTCTGCGGGTGCTGCAGGAGCGCGAGTTCCTGCCGCTCGGGGGGACGAAGAAGGCCTCGGTCGACGTCCGGATCATCGCCGCCACCAACATGGATCTGAAGAAGATGATGGAGGAGGGGAAGTTCCGCGAGGACCTGTACTACCGCCTCAACGTGATCCACATCCAGCTGCCCCCCCTGCGAGAGCGCCGCCAGGACATCCCCCTCCTCATCCACCATTTCCTCAACACTTACTGCCGTGAGATGAACGTGCCGCTGAAGCGCTTCGCCCCGGACGCCCTGAAGGCGCTGATGGAGTTCTCCTGGCCGGGGAACGTGCGCCAGCTCGAGAACGTCATCGAGCGGGCGGTCGCCCTGTCGTTTGGCAAGGAGGAGCTCGGCCGCGAGGATCTGCCGCGCGAAGTGCTGGAGGAGGGCGTGGTCGAGATGCCGATCCTGCAGGTTGGGGGGGACGGGTTTTCGCTCGACGAGGTGCTCGCCAGCTACGAGCAGCGGATGCTCTATCAGGCGCTCGAGCATTCCGGCTGGGTCAAGACGCGTGCGGCGGAGCTCCTCAAGATCAAGCGCACCACCCTCATCGAGAAGATGAAGCGACTCGGGATCCCCCTGAAGGGGGCGCCGGATCAGGGAAGCCTGCCCCGGCCTCCCGAGGGAGGCGCGGCGCCGGCCGGCGAGGCGATCTCGGAGACCGGGACGTCGCACAACTGAGCCGCACGAGATCCCGCGCGGGCGGGCTCCCGAAGCGGGGGTGGCGTGCCGCGGCGCCCGGCGCCGCCGGCCTTGATCGGTCGGAGCCGAGTATGGTATCGTCCTCCTCGCAATCCCGCCGCCCCGCGGCGTTTCAATTGACCCTCCGCAGGATCATCGTCCCCCGAGGCGGGCCCCGAGCGAGCCGGGCAATGTCACGCGTCCTCATGGTCGACGACGCCGGCCTCTTCCAGATGCTGGAGGCCTCCTTCCTGAGGCGACTCGGCTGCGAGATCGTCCGCGCGAGCGCGGGGCGCGAAGTCCTCGAGAAGGCGCGCCGCAGCCTGCCGGATCTCATCCTGCTCGACGCCGACCATCCGGGGATCGACGGCCCGGAGTGCATCCGCGCCCTGAAGGCCGACCCGGCGCTCCGGCCCACACCGGTCCTCGTCGTCAGCTCCACGGACGGCGTGGCCCCCTGCTGCGAGGCCGGGGCCGACGCCACGCTGAGCCGCCCCCTGACTCCCGGGGCGCTGGAGCTGGCGCTCGGCTCGCTGGGCCGCATCGGCCAGCGCGCGGGGCCTCGGCGCAGCGTGCGCTTCTCCGCGCGCGTCGCCTCCGAGGGGGCGGCCCGGAGATGCCGCATCAAGGACATCAGCCGCACCGGACTCTTCCTCACCCTGCCCGAGCCGCTGCCGCTGCAGGCTCCGATCACGCTGTCGCTGCGGCTGCCCGCCCCCGACGGGTCGCGGCGCGTGCGGGCGCGCGGGGTGGTCGTGCGGCAGGTATGCGACGATCCCGAGTCCCACCTCATCCCGGGCGTGGGGGTGCGCTTCGTGGCGATGGACCCCACGGCGGAGTCGCTCATCGAACGCTACGTGAACGATACGGCCGCCGGGGGCGTCGCCGTGGGCGGGCCGCCGGAGGAGCGGGAGCGCGGCTGAGGCGCCCCCCGGGAGAGCCGATGTCCCGCACCGTGATGGTCGTGGACGACGACACCGACATCGTCGATCTGACGCGGATGATCCTCGAGGGCGGCGGCTACCGCGTGGTGGCGGCCTCGTCCGGGCCCGAGGCGTTGCAGAAGATCGAGCAGGGGCACCCGGATCTGATCCTGCTGGACATCAATATGCCCGGGATGGACGGCTTCCAGGTCCTGCGCGTCCTCAAGGTCGACGCGACGACGAGCGCCATCCCGGTGGCCCTCTTTTCTATCAAGATGGAGGTGCGCGACCGTCTGCACGGTCTACAGGAGGGAGCCTTCGACTACATCACCAAACCGTTCTCGTGCGACGAGCTCCTGGGCCGGGTGGAGCGCATCTTCGAGGCGCTGGGCGGACGGGAGGCGTCCGGATGAAGGGTGCCGGGACCCAGGAAGGCGCGAGGACCATGGCGGTCGACGACGGACGCCGGTTGCGCGCCGGTCTCCTGCGTCTCAAGAGCGCGCTCTACGATCCGGTGACCGGTCTCTACTCCTACCACCTGCGCGTCGACGAGCTGCGGGCGCGCCTGGAGGGGAAGCCGCTCGGCGTCCTCGTCGTCGACTTTCCGGCGATCGGCAGCCTCGAGTCGGCCCACGGCTGGGAGGTCACCGACCGGCTCCTGTCGGGCGTCGCCTCGCTTCTGGCGGCCCTCGTCGGGCGCCTCCTTCCGCCGAGCACGGTGCTGTCCCTTGACGGCGTGTACGGCAACAGCTTCCTGCTCTTCCAGCAGGAGGGGCGCGAGGGAAGCGAGGTGACCGTGGACGACCTGACGCGCTCCGCCGCCGGTCTGGTGCGCCACCTCGAGGGGCGCCTGCGCGTCGCGGAGTGGGCGCCGCCTCCGCCCCGCGTCGACTTCTCCCTCGGATACGCCCTGATCCGCTCGGCGCCGTCGGCGCGCTTCGAGCGGCTGCTGCACCAGGGGGTGCGGGAGGCGCGCGGCATGATCCTGCGGGACGCCGATCGCCTGCAGGGCGCGCGCGTCGCGGAGCTGCGGTCGATCCTGCAGGAGGCCCGCGTGACCACGCACTACCAGCCGATCGTGGACATGGAGCAGGGCTCGATCATGGGGTACGAGGCGCTCACGCGCGGCCCGGCCAATACGAGCTACGAGGTCCCGGAGACGCTGTTCGCGATCTCCGACACGGCCCGGCTGTCGTCGGAGCTCGATGCCCTCTGCCTGCGGCAGGCGGTACGTAACGCCCACGGCTTCGATCCGGCGAAGAAGCTGTTCCTGAACTCGCTCTCCGAGGGGCTCGAGGCCCGAGGCTTCGCCAGGGGCGGTCTCCTGCAGGCCTTGCAGGAGCGGGCGCTGCAGCCGAGCAATCTGGTCCTCGAAATCAGCGAGCGGGCCGCCATCGGCAATTTCGAGACCTTCGGCCGCGACCTCGGCCTCCTGCGCCGGCGGGGGTTCCTGGTGGCCATCGACGACGTCGGCACCGGGTACTCCTCGCTGCATGCGATTTCCGAGGTGCAGCCCGACTACCTCAAGGTGGACATCTCCCTCATCAAGAACATCCACCAGAGCCTCATCAAGCAGGAGCTGATCCGCTCGCTCCTCCAGGTCGGATCTCGGATCGGCGCCCAGGTCATCGCGGAGGGGATCGAGACCGAGGAGGAGTGCCGGACGCTCAGGTCCTGCGGAGTGCGCTATGGGCAGGGGTTCTACTTCGCCCGCCCGGCGCCGCCGTTCCCCACGATCCAGCGCCGGGTGTCCGGCAGCGCGTAGGGACGCCCCGCGGCCGGGTGGTGCGCCCGACGGGGGAAGGAGAGATCGCAACGTCATGGAGATCTGGTCCGACGGCACGTTCGTGGCCGTCGCCGCAGTGTCGCTGGCGGCGGCGGTCGTCGCCGTCTCCCTGTCGATCTTCGCGATCGGCGCCCTGCGCCGCGCCGCCCGCAGGGTGCGGGACCAAATCCGCGAGCTGCGCCGCCACCCTCAGGTAGGCGATCTCCCCGCCGAGAGCGACGCGGCGTTCCGGTCGCTGACCCTCGAGATCAATCACCTGATCCACGACCTCAGGTCGCGGCTGCAGGATTCGGACCGGAGGTCGGGCGACCTGCGGGCGCTCGTGGACGGCCCGCCCGACATCGCCTTGGTGCACACCGACCCCGAATGGCGCATCGTCTTCTTCAGCCGGGGCGCGGTGGCCCTGACGCTCTGGGAGGGGGAGGAGATCCTCGATCACCACATCGAGACGCTGTTCGCCCCGGGCGAGTGGGAGCGGATTCTGCCGAAGCTGGCGCGGCGCTCGCTGCGGGAGGCGGGGATCGCCGAGACGGTCGTCCTGCAGCGCCGGGATCGCGCCACCTTCGCGGCCCGCCTCTCCGTCGCGCCGGCGCCCGAGGGGTCCGGCCTGGCCGGGAGCATCCTCTTCGCGGCGCGCGACCTGACCGCCGAGAAGGATCTCGAGCAGCGTCTCAGGGTTTCGGAAGAGCGCCATCGGCGACTGGTGGAAGGGATCGCGGACGGCGTCTTCGTCGTGCAGGGCGAGGAGATCGTCTTCGCCAATCCGGCTCTCGCCCGCATGCTGGGGGTCGCGGCGAAGGCGCTCGCAGGATCGCCCTTCAAGGAGATCGTGCACGCGCACGACCTCCTCCGCGTCTGCAGGCTCATGACCCGCTCCGGGCCTCCCGTCGAGGCTCGCATCGCCTGGACCGTGGCCGAGGTCCAGGGCCGGCGTTCGGTCATCGGCACGGTGGCCGACCTGACCGAGCGGATCCATCTCGAGCGGGAGCTTCTGGCGAGCCAGGCGCGGCTCCAGGCCACGCTCAACGCCACCGGCGACGGCATCCTGGTCCTGGGCGCCTCCCCTCAAGGCTCCGCGGTGACCGTGGTCAACCGCGCCTTCTGCGAGCTGTTCGGCCTCTTCCCCGAGACGATGCCGGGGCTCCAGGAGGCGGATCTCATCCGCTCCCTCCTCGGCCGTTGCCGGGAGCCGGAGAGGCTCCGGGCCTTCCTCGAGACGGCTCGCGCGTCTCCCGCGGAGTCGCGCCTCGAAGGGCTGGAGCTGGCCCTGCCGCGCCGGGCCCTGATCGACCTTCAGGCGGGCCCGGTGCGCGGGGTGTCCGGCGACGTCCTTGGCCTGATCCTGACGGCGCACGACATGACCGCCCACCGCGAGGCGCAGACCGGCCTGCGGCAGAGCCTCGACGAGCTGGCGCGGGCGAAGACGGAGGTCGAGACCGCCTACCGCGAGCTGGCGGAGGCGCAGAAGACGCTGGCCCAGCGCAACGCGCAGCTCCAGACGCTGAACGCCGAGCTTCGTTCCCTGGACGAGATGAAGTCGAACCTCCTGGCGAACGTCTCGCACGAGCTGCACACCCCGCTCGTCTCGATCAAGGGATACACGGAGATGATCCTGAAGCGCCGGCTCGGCCCGCTCACCCCGGAGCAGGAGCGGGGCCTGGCGGTCGCCCTCAAGAACATCGACCGTCTGGTCGAGATGATCGACAACCTGCTGTCCTTCTCACGCATGGAGAAGGGCGAGACGCAGCTGCATCTCGAGGACGTGGCGTTCTGGCAACTCGTCGACGAGGCGATCGAGCTCGTGGGCGAGCGGGCGCGCAAGAGGAGCATCACCGTGACGACGCAGTACGAAACCGACGATCTGATGATCCGGGCCGATCGCGTGAGGGTCGGCCAGGTGCTCACGAACCTCCTGACGAACGCGATCAAGTTCAACACGGAGGGGGGGCGGATCACGGTCACCGCGCGGCGGGGGCCGCGCGGCTTCCTGGAGATCGACGTGACCGACACGGGGATCGGCATCCCGGCGGAGGAGCAGCAGAAAATCTTCGAGCGCTTCTACCAGGTCGACTCGAGCCGGCGCAGGAGCTACGAAGGGACCGGGATCGGGCTGGCGATCGTACGCGACATCCTGCGCCTGCACGGCTGCGCCATCCGGGTCGAGAGCGAGCCGGGGAAGGGCTCGACCTTCGCGTTCACGCTGCCGCTGTCGCGCGCGCGCGAGACCTCCGAGGCCCGTCCGCCCGGCGCCGGGCGGGACCGCGCCCGGGAGTGAGGAGCCGCCTCCCGTCTTCCTCCTCCGACCGGCGGCGCGGCGCGCGCGCCGTCCACGTCTTCAACGCAGGTGCTCGAAGCCCCGCTGCCGCGCGGTTTCGTACAGGAGCGCCGTGGCGGCGGCGTGGACGTTCAGCGACTCGACCCCGGGCCGCATCGGGATCCGGACCCGCCGCGCCGCTTGCCTCAGGACCTCCGCCGGAAGTCCGGCTCCCTCGTTGCCGAGCATCAGCGCCGAGGGCGCGCGAAGGTCGAGCCCCGTCGGGGGGTCGCTGGCGCGGGGATCGGAGGCGATCACCTGGAGCCCCGCCTCCCGCGAGGAGGCGACGGCGGCGCCGGCGGTCGCGCAGACGACCGGAAGCGTGAACTGTGCTCCCATCGCGGCCCGCACGGCGCGGCTTCCGTACGGGTCGGCGCACCCCTCGAGGGCGGCGACCGCTTGGCACCCGAAGGCGCGGGCCGTCCTCAGGATCGATCCCAGGTTTCCGGGGTCCTGGACCCCGTGGGCCAGGAGGATCAGGGTCGGACGCCCCTCGAGCACCGACCCCAGGCGTACAGCGCGCCGCCGCGTCACCAGGAGAATCCCCTGATCGCCCGCTCCCGGCACGATCGACTCGAGGACGCGGGTCGAGACCCTCAGGATCGGCGCGTCCCTCTGCCGCAAGCGCTGCAGGACCTCGCGACCCTCCGCCGACCGTTCGAGCGCCGGCCCGACCATGCCGCGCTCCAGGCTCACGCCGCTCGCGGTCGCCTCGAGCGCCAGGTGCAGGCCCCAGGCGAGGTAGAGACCCTCGCGATCGCGCAGGCCGCGGTCGAGTTCGAGCGCACGCGTCCGCTTGACGAGGGGGTTCTGCAGACTGTCGATCGTCCGTTCGGGCTTCGGGCGCTCCGCTCTCATGGCGCGGCGGGTGGCGGCGCGGTGAGGGGCCACGGCGGGGGGCCGCATCCGGGCCGCGGTGGATGCGCTAGAATGGCGATCATAGAGACACGCACGGCGGACCGCCATGAAACGCGTGCAGCGCATCGATCCCGTCCGTCCGGATCCCGGCCTCCTGGGGCGGGCCGCGGAGTTCCTGCGCGCCGGGAGGCTCGTCGCCTATCCGACGGAGACGTTCTACGGCCTGGCGGCCGACCCGCGCAACCCGGAAGCGGTCGAGCGTGTCTTCGAGGCGAAGGGACGCCCCGAGCGGATGGCGCTGCCGCTCATCCTGCCGGACGAGGCCTCGGTGCTGACCTGCGTGCGCGAGTTCCCGGAGGCCGCGCATAGACTGGCGGCCGCCTTCTGGCCGGGCGCCCTGACGCTCGTGCTGCCGGCCTCCGACGATCTGCCTCCACGCCTCCTCGGCGGCGGGCACACGGTCGGCGTCCGGATCTCGCCCCACGCGGTGGCCGCGGGGCTCGCGCGCGCGGCGGGGGGACCGATCGTCGCCACCAGCGCCAACCTTTCCGGACGGCCGGCTCCCGCCACCGCTGCGGAGGTCGTCGAGGCCCTCGGCGAGGCGGTCGAGATGATCCTGGACGGGGGGCCGACGCGCGGCGGCGTGGCCTCGACCGTCCTGGACCTCACGAGCGAGCCACCCCGCCTGGTACGCTCGGGCGCGGTGCCGATCTCCGCCGTGGAGAAGATCCTCGGACGCAGGCTCTCCTGACCGGCCCGAGGCGCGCCCCGCGGCCGGCCGATCACCCGCCGCCTCGAGCGTGACCTCGCGCAGCGGGAAGAAATCGGCTCCGGGGGTCAGCCGGAACCCGCGCACCCGCTCCCGCCGCGCCACGGCGACGTCGCGGTGCCACAGGCTCACATAGGGAAGATCGCGCGCCAGGAGGCGCTGGACGGCCCCGTAGATCCTCCGACGGGCCGCCTCGTCGAGCGTCGCCGCCCCCTCCTCCAGGAGACGATCGACCTCGGGGTTGGCGTATGCCCCGCGGTTGAAACCGTCCGGTGGCAGGCGTTCGGAATGGAATCGCAGCCTGTAGATGTCGGGGTCGGCGATCTCGGTCCAGTTCGACAGGACGATCTGGAAGCGCCCGGCCTTCAGGTCGTCGTAGAACGTCGGCCACTCGTAGGCGCGGATCGCGATCCCGACGCCGATGCCCGCCAGCTGCTCCTGGATCACCGACGCCTGCTGCAGGGCCAGTTCGCTGGTCGAGGTCTTGTAGGTCAGCTGGAAGCGGGTCGCGGGGCCCGGGCCGTCCGGGTCGGGGTGGCCGGCGCGGTCCAGAAGCGAGGCCGCTGCCGCCGGATCGTGCTCGTAGCGCGGAACCTCCGGATCGTACGCCCAGTGGCCCGGAGGCAGAAGCCCGGTCGCGAGCGTGGCGGCGCCATGCAGGAGGTGGGCCACGATCGCGCGGCGGTCGAGCGCCAGCGCGATCGCCTGGCGGACCCGTCGATCGGACAGGAGCGGATCGCGGAGGTTGAAGCCCAGGTAGACGTAGTTTCGCCCCGGCCGGCTCTCGACGACGAACCCGGGGGTGCGCCGGACGCGCTCCAGCTGATCGGGGGAGAGATCGTTCAGGATCATGTCGACGTTCCCCTTCAGGAGCTCGAGCAGCCGGCTGGTTTCGGAGGGGATGATCCTGAGTCGGAGGGCGGCGATCCCGCCCGCAGGAGCGAAGTATCGGTCGAAGCGGGCCAGGAGCAGGTCCTCGTCCTTGCGGTACCGGATCAGACGGTACGGCCCCGTGCCGACCGCTCTCCGGGCCGCGTCGGCACCCGACCCCGCCTTCAGGATCGGCACGTTCAGGTCGGTCAGGATCGGCGCGAACGGTGCGCGCAGCGTGAAGATGACGGTGAGGTCGTCCGGGGCCTCGACGGAGCGCACGACGGTGAGATCCCCCTTGCGGAACGAGACCACCTGATCCTCCAGGATGGAGCGGTAGGTGTAGACGACGTCGCCCGAGGTCAGCCGGGATCCGTCGTGGAAAAGCACACCCTGACGCAGCCTCACCACGACCGTGCGGGGATCCGGCATCCGGTAGTCCGCCGCCAGATCGCCCACCGGGCGCGCCGACTCGTCGACGCGGAAGAGACCGCTGTAGAGGAGCTCGTAGACCCGCTTGGAGGCTTCGTCCGAGCCGAGCCGCGGGTCGAGGCTCGCCGGCCCGCTGTCGATCGCCAGAGTCAGCGTGGCCGGGCGATCGGGTGCCGGCCGGCACCCCGAACCCGCGAGGAGCACGAACAGGGCGGCGAGAAGGGGCGCGGTCCCGCCCTCGGGCCGGGCGGGCCCGTTCATCGCTCCGGCGCTCCCGGGACGATGGCGCCGAGGACCGCCGGTCGCGAGGCTCCGGTGGCCGCCGGGAGATTGTTCGGGACGCCCAGGATCGTCTCGTGCGCCAGGACGGCGAACGCGACCGCCTCCTTCGCAGCCACCGGCAGGCCGTACTCGTCGCTCGCCTTGATCGACAGCTCCGGGATGGCCGACCGGAGCTGCTCCATCAGGAAGCCGTTGCGCGCTCCGCCACCCGAGACGATCGCCTCCTCGTACACGTTGTGCGGCATCACGAAGCGGCGACAGGCCGCCGCGATCGACTCGGCGGTGAATCGGGAGGCCGTGGCGATCAGGTCGTCCTTCGGGAAGGCGGCGTTCTCCCTCAGGATGCTTTCGAGGAATGGCCGGCCGAACTCCTCGCGTCCGCACGACTTCGGCGGAGGGGACTGGAGGAAGGGATGCGCCATGAGCCGGGCGAGGAGGTCCGGGCGGATCGCGCCACGGCGCGCGTACCGACCGTCGTGATCGAACACCTCGCGTCCGCCGGTCATCTGGGAGACCAGCCCGTCGATGACCATGTTGCCCGGGCCGGTGTCGAACCCGACGACGCGCTCGGGGCCGGCGCTGGCAGGGATGGCGGTGAGGTTCGCGACGCCGCCGATGTTCAGCACCAGGCGTCCCCGCGCCCGGTGCCGGAACAGGAGGTAATCGACGTACGAGACGAGCGGCGCCCCCTGTCCCCCGGCGGCCATGTCGCGCGCGCGGAAGCCGGCGACGGTCGTGCAGCCGGTCCGCTCGGCGATCACCGCCGGCTCCCCCACCTGGAGGCTGCCGCGCACCGCGATGCCGGTGATGATCACGGGCGCCGACAGGTGCTGCACCGTCTGTCCGTGGGAGCCGATCAGATCGACCGCGTGCAGGTCGAGGCCCGCGCGGGCGGCCACGTGCGCCGCCGCGCGGGCGAACAGCTCCCCGAGGAGGATGTTCAGCCGGCAGATCGAGACGGCGTCGCCGCTGCCCGGTTCGATGCAGCGCAGGATCAGGTCGCGGACCTTGGGGGAGTACTGCAACGTCTCGTGGCGCAGCAGCCGCCAGGAGAGCGACTCCCCGCTTCCGCGCAGGCGGACCAGGGCCGCGTCGACGCCGTCGGCCGAGCTGCCCGACATCAGGCCGATCACGAGCTTTTCCGGCTTGGCGGCGAGACGCTCGAACACGCTTCCCCCGGGGCGCAAATCTTTGGGCAGCCGGAACTTATCCGAACGGCGGCCGATGATAACGGAATCCAGGAAGGGGGTCAACGTGTTGAAGGTGCACGATCTTTGACCTATAATTCGCCGCGTATGCTCTTCAAGATAAGTCGTTGATCTGCCGGAGGATCGACCCGTTGTCCGAGTCTAGGATCGAACCGCACCCAGGCCATCGGACGGGGCTCCCGGCCGCCGTCCTCCTCCTCTTCTTGTCCCCGCTCCTGTTTGGGTCGGCCGCGTACGACAAGGTGGTGGTGCTCGGCTTCGACGGAGCCGACGCGTCGCTCGTGGAGGAGTACCTCGCCTCGGGAAGGTTGCCGAACCTGGCGCGCCTCCGGGCGCAGGGGTTCTACGCACCTCTCCACAGTACGAATCCTCCCCAGACGCCGGTCTCATGGGCCTCGTTCACGACCGGTCTCAACCCTGGGCGGACGGAAATCTTCGATTTCCTGCGGCGCACCGAGGGGACCTACCTGCCCGACTTCGCGATGATCCGCCAGGGAAGGAGGACGCTGCTGTACGGCGCGAGGACGCCGCTCGTCCTGGGCGGTCTGGCCGCGCTCCTCGCGGCGCTGCTGGCCGCGGCCGCGGCGCGCCTGGCACGGGCCCGCCGCTCACTCACGGCCGCGGCGGGGCTCGTGGCGGCCCTGATCATCGGGGGCGGCACGGCCTTCGCGGCGCGCTATCTGCCGCGCGAGCTGCCGACCGCGACGAACGCCCGGAGGGGGCTGCCGTTCTGGGACGCGGCGGCCGGAGCCGGGGTCAGGGCCCGCGTCCTCAACGTCCCCGACACTTTTCCCGCGGAGCAGCAGGAAGGGCTCGAGATGCTCTCCGGTCTGGGCGTTCCCGACATGCGGGGGAGGATCGGCTCTCCGTCGTTCTACACCTCCGACGCCGCGCTGGTCCTCCCCGACAACCAGTTCAGCGTGGAGATCGTGAAGCTCGCGGCACGGCGGGGAATCCTCAACACCTCGATCGTCGGTCCTCTCAACAAGCCATTCTACGATTTCGTGCTGGACGAGGCCGTGCGCGGGATCGACGATCCCGACGAGAAGCGCGGGCGGCGGGAGCGGGCGGAGAAGGCGCTGGAGGCGCACGGCGTGCCGCGCCGGCTCGACGTCCCGCTACGGATCCAGGCGGGCGACGACTCGTTGACCATCGAGATCGCGCGCCAGCGCCAGACGCTGCGCGCGGGGGAGTGGAGCGGCTGGTTCGTGGTGCCGATCCCGGTCAATCCGGTCGTGGACCTGCTGGGCGGGCTCAAGGGGATCGTGCGCTTCAAGCTGATCGCGCTCAGCCCCGAGCTGAGGCTCTACATGTCGCCCCTCAACTTCCATCCCGAGTGCCAGCCGATCCCGTTCACCGGGCCGCGCTCGTTCGCGCGCGATCTCGTGCGCGAGTTCGGCCTCTTCAGGACGCTCGGCTGGCCGATCGACACCTGGTCCCTCCCTTCCGGCCTCACCGACGAGAGACACTTCCTGGAGGACATGGAAGCGACGGTCGACGTGCAGCTCAAGATGCTGCGCCGGTCCCTCGAGGAGGGTCGGGAGCGGCTCTACGTCCAGATCTTCGACTTCCCGGATCGGGTCGGGCACATGCTCTGGCGCCTGCACGATCCCGGTCATCCGCTCTACGATGCTAGACTGGCCGCCGCCTACGCCGGGGAGATCCCGAAGGCCTACGAGCGGATGGACCGGATCGTCGGTGAGACGATGAAGCGGATCGGCCCCCGCACCGCGCTCGTGATCTGCTCGGATCACGGCTTCGCCTCCTTCCGCCGCGGCGTGAACTACAACACGTGGCTCGTGAAGAACGGCTTCATGACCCTGAGGCAGGGTTCCTCAGGGGGCAAGACGCTCGAGGACCTCTTCGACCGCGGCGAGCTCGGCGAGTTTTTCCGGTACGTCGACTGGTCGCGCACGAAGGCGTACGCCCTGGGCCTGGGGAGCATTTACGTGAACCTGCTCGGGCGGGAGCCCAAGGGCAGCGTGGCGCCGGGACGCGAGTACGAGGAGGTCCGCGACGCGATCGCGCGGCGGCTCGAGGCGCTCGTCGACCCGGAGACGGGCGAGAGGCCGGTGGTGCGGGTCTACCGGCGCGAGGAGATCTACTCGGGCTTCGATCCGCGGGTCGTTCCCGACCTTCGGGCGGCCAATGGGGCACACTACCGCATCGGCTGGCAGACGGCCCTTGGGGAGGTGCCGCCTCGGGTGTTCGAGGACAACCTCAAGGCCTGGAGCGGCGACCACTGCTCCAACGATCCGTCCTTGGTTCCGGGCGTCCTCTTCTCGAACGTGAAGCTGGCCCGGAGCGACCCTGGCATCGCCGACATCTACCCGACGGTCCTCGCGCTCCTGGGGGTTCCGCCGGTGGAAGGGATCGATGGTCGGACTCTCCTCCCCTGATCGCGGGGCGCGCGGGCGCCTGCGAGCGCCCGGCCTGCGCCGGGCGGCGATCCTTCTGCTCTGCCTGCCGGCCGCGGCGTCCGCCGCCGAGCGCGGCGCCACCCGGGACGGCGCGCTCCCTGAGCGACGCGAGGCGGAGCAGGTCCGCCTCGAGAGGATCCGCTCGGAGATCGAGGACCTGAGGCAGCGGCTGGCCCGCACCGAGTCGACCGCGGGATCGGTCCTCGACGCGATCGAAGAACTCGATCTGAGGATGGCCCTGCTTGCCCGAGAGGCGGAGTCGCTGCGCGAGGAGGCCCACGCGGCGCTGCGGCGTGAGGAGGGGACGCGCCGCGACGCGGAGGAGATCGGCCGGAGGATCGCGGCGTCGGAGCGCTCCCTCCAGGGGTTCCTGCGCGAGGTGTACAAGGTTGGCCCGACACGCTACGTCCGCGTGGCCACGGCCTCGTCCTCGCCGGCGCAGTTTGCCGCCGGGCAGCGCGCCGTGGAGGCGCTCGGTCTTGGCGAGGCCCGCCGCATCGACGCCTACCGAGCCGACCACGACCGGCTGGACGCCGTCCTCATCGACCTGGAAGAGCAGGGCGAGGAGCGCGCCCGCATCGAGCGGGCGCTCGCGAGCAAGGACCGGGAGCTGCGCGACAGCCGGGGGCGGAAGGAAGCGGTCCTGGCGGGCCTGAGGCGCGAGCAGGCCTCCCAGCGGAGTGCGCTTCTCGAGCTCGTCGGTCTGGAGAAGGAGATCGAGGGGCTCCTCCAGAAGCTGGAGCGGCCCGGGGGGGCGGAGCCGGTGCCGTCGCTCGGCTTCGCACGGTACCACGGCCTCCTGGCCTGGCCCGCGCGGGGACGGCTCGCGATCCCGTTCGGGAAGGTGCGGCATCCACGTTTCAGCACCGTGGTGCCTCACCCCGGCATCGACATCGCCTCGCCGGTGGGGCAGGCGATCCGAACGGTCTTCGACGGGAGGGTGGTGTTCAGCGACTGGTTCAGGGGGTACGGGGAAATGGTTGTCATCGACCACGGAGACGGCTATCTTTCCATCTATGGCCATGTCTCCGAGAGGCTCGTGGCGGTGGGCGAGAGCGTGCGGCAGGGTGATCTCATCGCCCGATCCGGCGAGGGGGGAGCGTTCGACATCCCGGGCCTCTATTTCGAGATCCGGCACGACGGGAAGGCGGAGGATCCGGCCCAATGGTTGCGGAGCGTGCCCGGGCGGGCCCCTGGGCGACCGGCGACCCGGTCGGGTGGCCGCGCGCACCGCAGCGGCCCCTGAAGGGAGAGAGGTGAGGAGATGAAGGTGACCCTTGACAGGAAGGTGATGCTCTCCGTCTCCACGGTCCTCATCGCCTTCACGCTGCTGGGCGCCATGATGGGCCGGGTCGTGGCCGTGGAGGGGCCGTACAGCTACCTCAAGCTGTTCAACGAGGCGCTCTACCTCATCGTCAACAACTACGTGCAGCCCGTGCAGCTCGAGACGATCATGGAGGGGGCCTATCGCGGCATGCTCGAGGCGCTCGATCCCGCGAATGAATATTTGACCCCGTCGGAGTACGAGAAGGCCTCGAAGGGGGAGAGCGCGGGGCCGGCCGAGGTCGGGCTGTCCCTCTCGAAGAAGCGCGGCTACGTCGTCGTGGTCGCGGTGAGCGCGAAGTCGCCCGCCGCGGAAGCCGGGCTCAAGTCCGGGGACCTCCTGATCAGCATCGACGGTCGCTCCACGCGGTCGATGGGGGTCTGGGAGGCCGGACAGGCGCTGCGTGGCAGGCCGGGAAGCAAGACGATGGTCGTCCTGAACGCGGTGGACGGCGGCGGGCGGAAGACCCTGAGCCTGGTTCGGAAGGTCCTCGGGTCGACGCCTCCGTCCGGCGTTCTGGTCCCCCCCGACGTCGGTGTGGTGCGGATCGCGGCGATCCGTGAGGGGGACGCCCGCCGCGTCGACCAGGCGATCGCCTCGCTCCGGGCCCGAGGGGCGCAGCGCCTCCTTCTCGACCTGCGAGAGTGCGTCTCCGACTCCCTGGCGGAGCCGATCGGGATCGCCAGCCTGTTCATCCCGGACGGAACGATCGTGACCGTGAGCGATCGCTACGAAGGGGACCGCGCGTACCGGGCCGACGGACGGCGCCTGGCGTGGGAGAGGCAGGTCGTCGTGCTGGTCGACGAGGGGACGGCGCGCACCTGCGAGGCGCTCGCCGCCGCCTTGCGTGATGGTCTCGGCGCTCCGATCCTCGGCCAGCGGACCTGGGGCATCGGCACGGTGCAGAAGCTGATCCCGCTGCGCAACGGCGATGGCGTCCTGCTCGCGGTCGGCAAGCTGCTGTCGCCGTCCGGCAAGGAGTGGAACGGCAAGGGGCTCGAACCGGACGTTCGCGTGGAGGGTGACGAGAGCGATCCCGGCGACCCGCAGCGGCAGAAGGCGATCGACTACCTGCGCGGCCTGTCGCTCCCGGTCCGCCGGAACGCCGCTTGAAGGGCGCCGCGCACGCGCGGCGCGGCGCTGGCCTCGGGCCGGTCCTGGCTCTTGCGGCGCTCGTCCTGACCAGCCTCGGTCTCCTCGAATACCTGGATCACACCGCGCCCTCGCGCTCCCGCGCTGGCCGAGCGCGGCACACCACCGGACCGCGACCGCCCGCGGGCCGGGGAGCCGCAGCAGGCGGCGCTCGCCCCGCCCCTGCCCGAACGGAGGGAGACGACTGGGAGCCGGCGGGCGAGGGTCCCGGGCGGGTCGCGATCGTGATCGATGACGTCGGCTTCGAGGAGGGTCCGCCGCTCGAGCTGGCGCACCTCGGGCTGCCGCTGACCTTCGCCATCCTGCCTTACCAGCGCCATTCGCGGACCCTCGCGGCCCGGCTTCGTCGGGAAGGACACGAGGTGATTCTGCACCTGCCGATGGAGCCGGTCGCCTACCCGAGGCACGATCCGGGGGAAGGCGCGGTCTCGGAGGGGATGGGTCCCGCCGAGATTGCGGATGCGGTGCGGCGCGACCTCGACCAGGTGCCCCAGGCGGTGGGGGTGAACAACCACATGGGGTCGATGGCGACCGCCGATCCCGCCGTGATGAAGGCGGTCCTGGGCGTCGTCAAACAGCGCGGCCTCTACTTTCTCGACAGCCGCACCAGCGCGGATACCGTCGGCTTCGACATGGCCCGGGCCATGGGAATTCCCTCTCTGGAACGGAGCGTCTTTCTGGACGACAGGCGGGAGCCGTCTTATATTGAAGACCAGGTCCGCACGCTTCTCCGTAAAGCGCGCGCGCAGGGATCTGCCGTGGCGATCGGCCATCCCGACCCGGCCACGGTCGAGGGTCTCAAGCGCTCCGTCGGGTTGCTCCGGGACGGAGGGATCGAGGTGGTGCCGGCCTCGGAGCTCGCAGGCCGACGCGACGGGGGATCGAGCTGATGGACGCTCCGAAGACGATCGGGCGGTATGAGATCCTCGAGGAGGTCGGCCGAGGGGCGATGGGGGCGGTCTACAAGGCCCGCGACCCGCGCATCGGGAGGATCGTCGCCTTGAAGACGGTCGCCTTCTCCTTCCCTCTCGGCCCGGGGGAGGAGGAGGAGTTCCTCAAGCGCTTCTACCACGAGGCCCAGATCGCGGGCCGGCTGAACCATCCGAACATCGTGACCATCTACGACGTCGGCGAAAAGCGAGCCGAGGGCGAGGCCTACATCGCCATGGAGTTCGTCACCGGCACCAGCCTGCACGGTCTCCTGGCGGGCGGAGGGCGCCTTCCTCTCACCCAGGTGGCCGACGTCATGGCCCAGCTCGCGCAGGCCCTGGATTACGCGCACGAGAATGGCGTCGTTCATCGCGACATCAAGCCGGCCAACATCATCCTGACCGAAGCCGGGCAGGCCAAGATCCTCGACTTCGGGATCGCGCGCCTGGCGGCCGGGGGGCTGACGCGGCCCGGGCGCTTCTTCGGGACCCCCAACTACATGGCGCCCGAGCAGGTGACCGGTCTGGACGTGGACGGGCGCGCCGATCAGTTCTCGCTGGGCGTCATCCTCTACCAGCTCCTGACGGGGGAGAGGCCGTTCGTCGGCGAGAGCGTCACCGCCATCTCCTATCAGGTGGTCAACGTCGACCCGCCGCCGGCGACCAAGCTGAACCCGTCCCTGCTCCCCTCGTTCGACCGCATCCTGAGGAAGGCCCTGTCGAAGCGGTCCTCGGAGCGCTACCCACGCTGCGTCGACCTGGCCGAGAAGCTCAGGGCCGCCGTGGCGGAGTGGAAGGCGGCCTCCGATCGCTCGATGCCCCGCACGCTGGTGTCGGGCCGCGAGGAGGAAGCGCCGGGAGTGGCCGATCGGTCGCCGGAGGGAGGCGTGCGCGGGATCACCTTCCTCGCTCCGCACTGGGCGACGCTCCTGACCCGGGCCGGATCCCCCCTCGGAATCGGCTGGATCGTCTTCCTCCTCTGCCTCGCCCTCCTGGCCTCGGCGCCTTACTTCCTGTACCACCCCCATGCCGCGTCGGCCCGCGGGCGACCGCCGGCGCTCGTGGCCGCGCCGTGGAGCGGCGACACCGGCGCCTCCGCCGTGCAGCCGCAAGGGAGCCCGATCCCGGACCCCGCGCAGGCGGCCCGCCTGAACCTGACCCTGCAGCATCGCTTCTCCAAAGGGCGGGTCGTTGTGCGCGTCGACGGCGCGCAGCTGCTCGACGAGCCGATCCGTGGCTCCAGCAAGACGCGCTGGAGCCGTGGCCTCTCGGTCGCACCGGGCCACCGGCGCATCGAGGTGAGGGTGACGAGCGGCGATCGATCCTTCGACGACGTCGAGGGCATCGAGGCCGACTTCCGGCCGAGGGAGAAGAAGGAGCTCAGGATGTCGATGAGCACCCTCTCGAGGAGGCTCAAGATGCGCTTCGACGAGCCTGCCGGGAAGGGACGATGACGCGCCGCGCGGGGCGGCTCGGGGCAGGCGCGGCGGCCCTCTCCCTCCTGGTCGGGGGCGCCCCGCAGGCCGTTCCCGGCGCCGAGGCCTCCGGGACGCGGCAGGCGCAGGCCTACCAGTTCTACTCCCTCGCCCAGCAGTCGCTCTTGATGCGGGATTATGCCGGAGCGGTCGAGCTCCTGGAGCGAGCCGCCGTGCGCGACAGCTCGGCCGACCTTCTCATGGAGCTGGCGCAGCTCCGCTTCTCCCTCAACGACGTCGGCCGCGCCGCGGACCTCGCGCGGCAGGTGGCCGCCGCGAACCCTGGCCTGGGCGCGCCGCGCAAGCTCCTCGGTGACATCGACGTCAGCCGCGCCCGGGAGGGCAGCGAGCCGGAGGCGAACCTGGAGCGCGCGGTCGACAACTATCGCGCGGCGCTCGTGGCCGATCCGGGGGACGCGGCCGCCTGCCAGTCGCTGGCCGAGATCTATTACGAAACCGGCCGCCTCGAGGAGGCGGGGGGGCTGCTCCGGACGTTCTCCCAGGCGGAGCCGCTGGACGCGGGCATGTCGCTCCTCCTCGGCAAGGTGGACCTGCGCACCGGGCGCTACGAGGAGGCAGAGCAGCTCCTGGCGCGTATCGTGGAGCGCTTCCCCGGGAACGTGGAAGGCGCCGACGCGCTCGCGGCCCTTTATGAGTACGAGAAGAAATTCGACAAGTCGATCGCGGTCTACACCGCGCTGCTCCCGAACGTGCCGGCCACCGCCTATCTGAGGGATCGTCTCGGGTCGCTGCAGCTGCGCGCCGGGAGATTCAGGGAGGCGATCGCGGAGCTTGAGGAGGGGCAGAGGCTCGACCCGGGAGACGGGGCCGGGCTCCTGACCCTCGCTCAGGCGTTCGAGGCGGCCGGCAACACGGATGCGGCGCTGTCGAGCTACGAGCGCCTGATCGAGCGGGAGCCGGGAAACCTGGAAGCCCGGTTCCACAGGGCGCGCCTTCAGGAGAAGGAGGGGGACAGTGAGGACGCCCTCGCCGGGTTCCGGGCGATCATCGACCTGTCGGCGGGGCGGGGAGCTCTGAGCGAGCGCGAGGCGGCGATCCTCGCCCTGGCCCACTCGCAGATCGGTCTGATCGAGATGGATTCCCGCAACTACGATGCCGCGGCCCAGGCCTTCGTCAAGGCGCTCGACGCGACCGCCGAGCCGGGGCCCGAGCTCTTCCTCCTCCTCGGCCGGGCCTATCTGGACGGAGGAAAGCCCGAGGAGACCCGGAAGGTGATGGTCGAGGCGCAGAAGCGCTTCCCGGACGATCTCGATCTGAAGGTCCTGCGATGCGAGATCCTGATCGTGCGCGGCGAGGGCGCCGGGGCGCGCGAGTCCTACCAGTCGCTCCTCGAGGATCAGAAGGGCAGCCCGGAGGCCTATTCGAAGATCTCGGAGGCGCTCCTGCGCCAGAAACGCTTCGGGGAGGCGGAGGCGGTTCTCAAGGAGGGGACGCGCCGGCATCCGGAGGACGACGGCCTGCTGTTCGCCCGAGGAGCGGCGATGGAGAGGCTCGGGCGGCTCGGGGAGGCGGAGCGCCTGCTGGCCAAGGCGATCCGCCTGAACCCGAAAAACGCCATGGCCCTCAACTACCTCGGCTACATGCTGGCCGATCGCGGCCTCAAGCTCAAGGACTCGATCGAGTACGTCGAGCGCGCGCTGGTCCTCGACCCGAAGAATCCCGCCTACCTCGACAGCCTCGGCTGGGCCCAGTTCAAGCTCGCGCAGTACGAGCCGGCCGAGAAGAGCCTGCGCGGTGCGCTGCGCTACGACCCGTCCGATCCGACCATCCGCGAGCACCTCGGTGACCTCCTGATGGCGACCGGACGCCGCCAGGAGGCGGTGCAGGAATGGGAGAGAGCCCTCGCGCGGGGCCACGAGGAGCCCGAACGGGTCAAGGAGAAGCTCCAGAAGGCCCGGGTCGCTCCGAAGGCCCGCGAGTGATCCACGCGCGGCCGTGCGGGGCCGGACGGCGGCTGGCGACGGCCGCGGCGGCGCTGGTTCTTCTCGGGGGGTGTGCCAGCGCGCCGCCGACGTCGCGGGTTCAGGGGCCGGAAGGCGCGCGCGGATACCGCGCCCTCTTTCGCGGGGAGACGGACGGACCGGCGGGGAAAGAGCGATTCCGCATGGCGGCGGCCCTTCTGCCCCCCGATCGGCTGCGTCTGGAGTTCTCCGGTCCGGTCGGGGGACCCCGACTCGTGGTCGCCGTGGACGGCGCGTCCGTGGTGGCCATCCTCCCCTCCGAACGCGCCTACGACAGCGGGCCGGCCGGGGCGGGGGTCCTGGATCGGATCCTGGGCCTTCCACTCGCCCCGGCCCAGCTGGTGGCCCTCCTCACCGGGCAGCCGATGTGCGATGCCGACAAGAGCGAACAGCAGGTGCAGACCAAGGCGGCGGCGACCTTCGGGCGCACCCTGGCCTGGGTCGAGGTGACCTGTCCCCCGGACGACATCCGCTACGAGGGGCGCTCCGCGGAGCGCGGCGGAATCCTGAAGGAAGCCTCCGTCAGGGAGGGGATCAGCGGTGCTATGATCCTCGAGGTCGAGTACGACGATCACGAGGACGGACTGGGCCCGCGCTGGCCCCACCGCATCCGGATCCGGCTCCCGCGCCGGAAGGCCACGGTGGAGCTGGCGGCGCTGGAGGGGCCGGTGGCGGGGGACGTGCCGGGCTCGCTCTTCTCTCCCCCGGTTCCCGACGGATTCGAGAAGCGCTCGCTTCTCGCCTCCCTGTCCGCGCCGGGCCTCCTCGGCTCGACCGCGGATCGGGAGCGATGAGCCGGGTCACCCTGGGCGCCCACGCCAAGATCAATCTCAATCTCCGGGTTCTCGCCAGGCGCTCGGACGGCTTCCACGACATCGACACGGTGGTGCAGACGATCACGCTCCACGACACCTTGAGGCTGGAGGAGGCCGCCGGAGGGATGAGCCTGGAGCTTGACGACCCCGGCCTTCCGGCCGGGCCGGAGAACCTCGTCTGGCGGGCCGCGGAGGAGCTGTCGAGGGCATCGGGCGGGTCGCCTAGCCGCGGGGTCCGGGCCGTCCTCCGGAAGCGGATCCCGGCGGGAGCGGGGCTCGGGGGCGGCAGCAGCGACGCGGCGGCGGCCCTCGTGGGTCTCAACCGGCTCTGGGGACTCGGTCTCTCGGTGGGGGCGCTGCATCCGATCGCGGCACGTCTCGGCTCGGACGTTCCCTTCTTCCTGAGCGGCGGGACAGCCCGCCTCACCGGCCGGGGCACCCTGGTCGAGCCCCTGCCCGACCAGCTCGGATACTCTCTCGTCCTGGTCGTCCCGGAAACTCCGATCGCGACGGGAGAGGCCTATGCCAGGGTCCCGGCGGCGTTGACACCCGCGGCAGAAACCGGTAGGATCGCTCGCTTCAGGCCGGCACAGTCGGGTCCCGTGGAGGAGTGGGTGCGTGCCGGCAACGACCTGGAGCCGGGCGCGCGAAGTCTTTGCCCCGCCATCGGCGAGATCAAGGACCGACTGCTGACCGTCGGAGCCGGAGCTGTGGCCATGACCGGGAGCGGCTCGGCGGTCTTCGGGACCTTCGCCGGGAAGGCGGCGGCGGATCGGGCGCTGGTGCGAATCGAGGGGCGGGGCTGGCGGGTGATGCGCGCCGATCCGATCTCCCGGGGCGAGTACCTCAGGGATCTGGGCCTGGCCTGAAAGAGGCACCCTTCGTTATGGAGGGACGCCGGGCATGGAGATCACCGACGTCCGGGTCTTTCCCGTCGAGGAGGAGAAGCTCAAGGCGTTCGTTTCAATCATCATCGACGACTGCTTCGTCATCAGCGACATCAAGATCATCAGCGGCACGAACGGGCTTTTCATCTCCATGCCGAGCAAGAAGAGGAAGAACGGCACGTTCCGCGACATCGCCCATCCCCTGAACAACGAGACGCGGAAGAGGATCGAAGACAAGGTCCTGGCCCGTTACCGGGAGGTCGCCGTCAAGAGGGGCGGGCGGGCGCCGGCGGGCGTCGAGGAGTCCGCCCCCGGGGCGGAGCCGGTGGATGCATCGCCTGACCTGCCGGACGATCGAACGCCTGCCTAGGAGCCTGCCCGGATGGTCCCCTGGCTCCACCTGTTGGGGCGTCGTCAAGTGGTAAGACACTGGACTTTGGATCCAGGACCGGAGGTTCGAATCCTCCCGCCCCAACCACGGCGCGGTGGATCCGGGGGGCGAGAGATCGTGAACGCATGAGCGCGGCGGCGGGAAGCGTCGATGGCGACCTCAAGGTCTTCTCGGGAAGCGCGCACCCTGCGCTCGCCCGGGAGATTTGCAGGACCCTCGGCATCCCGGTCGGGGCGGTCGAGGTGCGGCGCTTCGCCGACGGCGAGGCCTACTGCCAGATCCTGGAGAACGTCCGCGGGACCGACGCCTTCGTGATCCAGCCGACCTGCCCCCCGGTCGATCAGAACCTGATGGAGCTTCTCGTCATGCTCGATGCGTTCAAGAGATCCTCGGCGGCGCGCATCACCGCGGTCCTGCCCTATTACGGCTACGCGCGTCAGGACCGCAAGGACAAGCCGCGCGTGCCGATCTCGGCGAAGCTGGTCGCCGACCTGCTGACCGCCGCCGGAGCGCACCGGATCCTGGCGATGGACCTGCACGCTCCGGCGATCCAGGGGTTCTTCGACATTCCGGTGGACCACCTGTTCGCCGCTCCGGTCCTCATCGATCACGCCGCGCGGCTGAACCTCAAGGACCTGGTCATCGTCTCGCCCGACGCCGGCGGCGTGGAGCGCGCTCGCGCCTACGCCAAACGTCTGGACGCCTCCCTGGCAATCATCGACAAGAGGCGCGGGGAGAAGGGGGAGGCCCAGGTCATGCACGTCATCGGCGAGGTGGATGGGCGCAACTGCCTCGTCGTCGACGACATCGTGGACACCGCCGGCACCCTCACCGGGACCGTGCAGGCCCTCACCAAGAACGGGGCCCGGGCCATCTACGGCTGCTTCACCCACGCCGTGCTCTCGGGATCGGCGGTCGACAGGATCCGATCGTCCGAGATGGCGATGACCGTCGTCTCCGACAGCATTCCGCTCGACGAGACGAAGCGCAAGGCGGGACGCATCACGGTTCTCTCCGTCGCCGGACTTCTGGCCGAGGCGATCAAGAGGATCCACACCGATTCCTCCGTCAGTTCCCTGTTCGTCTAGGGTCCGCGGAGCTCGAAGGAGATGGGCAGGTCGATGAAAGAACTGGTCGTCGAGGTCAAGTCGAGAGAGACCCTGGGCAAGAACCCCGCGCGCCGGCTGCGCCACGCGGGGTTGATCCCGGCCATCGTGTACGGCGCCAAGCGCGATCCGGTCCCGGTCGCCGTCGATCCGCGCAAGCTCCTCGAGATCATCCACTCCGATTCGGGAGCCAACACCATCTTCCAGGTCAACCTGGAGGGGGCCGAGCGCAGGCCCCACGTGATGATCAAGGAGTACCAGGTCGACCCCGTGAAGGGGAAGCTGCTGCACGCGGATCTGGTCCGGATCCAGATGGACGAGGTGATCGAGGTCGAGGTGCCCGTGCAGGTCAGCGGTGAGTCGGCGGGCGTGAAGCTGGATGGCGGAATCCTGGAGCACGTCACGCGCGAGGTTCGCGTCTCCTGCCTGCCCGGCGACATCCCGGAGCACGTCACGATCGACGTGAGCCCTCTCAAGATCGGCGACCACCTCCGGGTGTCGGACCTCCCGGGAAACGACCGGTACAAGATCCTGACCGATCCGGAGCAGATCCTGGTGGTGGTCAGCCCGCCCGCCAAGGAGGAGGCACCTGTCGCGGTCGCGGAGGCGGCGCCCGCCGCCCCGGTCGAGCCCGAAGTGATCAAGAAGGGGAAGGCGGCGGCCGAGGGCGGAGAGGCGGCGACCGTGGAGGAGGTGGAGGAGAAGGGCGAGGCCAGGAAGAAGGAGGCCAAGAAGCCCGAGACGAAGAAGTAGGGGCTGGCGGGGTACGCGCGGGTGCGCATCCTCGTGGGCCTCGGGAACCCCGGACCGGAGTATCGATCGACGCGGCACAACGTCGGGTTCCTGGTGGTTGGGGAGGTCCGGCGGCGCCACGGCGAGCCGGCGGAGCGCAGGGTGGCGCGGTCGCTGGTGGCGCGGGTGCCGGTGGGTGCGGAGGGCCTGCTGCTGGCGCGGCCGCAGTCGTACATGAACAGGAGCGGCCCCGCGGTCGCGGGTCTCCTGGAGCGCGAGCGGGCCGACCCTGGAGAGATGCTCGTGGTCTGCGACGATCTCAACCTCGTGTTCGGGTCGCTCCGCCTGCGGCCTCGCGGGAGCCACGGCGGGCACAACGGCCTCCGGTCGATCATCGAGGCCCTGGGGACGGGGGAGTTCCCGCGCCTGCGCGTCGGTGTGGGCCCGGCCGATCCCGGGGTGGAGCATGCCGAGTTCGTTCTGGCCCCGTTCGCCCGCTCCGAGCGCGCGGGGCTCGAGGAGGTCGTTCGACGCGCCGCCGACTGCGCGGAGTCGGTCGCGGCCGAGGGGCTGGGGATCGCGATGAACCGCTATAACCGGCGGCAGGCCGCGACCGCCGGACGCTAAGGAGAGGGAGTCCCAGGATGGTACAATACGAGACGATCTTCGTGACCGACCCGACGCTCACCGAGGAGGAGATCGACGAGCTGGTCAAGGGATACGAGGGGCTGGTGACCTCCGCCAAGGGGAAGGTTCTCAAGATCGAGCGATGGGGGAAGCGGAGGCTCGCCTACCCGATCGTGCGGCGCGAGGAAGGGATCTATGTCCTGATGGTCGTCGAGATCCCGCCGCCGATGGTCAGGGAGCTGGAGCGCCGCTACCGCATGAACGACCGGATCCTGCGGCATCTGACCGTGCGCGTCGAGCACGAGCTGCAGCTGGGCCCCTCGCCGATCATGAAGCCGCGTCCGGTCGAGCGGGACGAGATCCCGTCGGATCCGACGATCGCGCCGTAGAGGGACCAAGGGAGACAGACAGATGAGGATGAGGGAGTCGTCGGGCGGCGGGCAGGGCCGGGGCGGGCAGGGCCGGGGCGGCAAGAAGCCGTTCAAGAAGAAGTTCCTGTTCCGGAAGAAGAAGTTCTGCAAGTTCTGCGATGAGAAGATCGCCTTCATTGATTACAAGGACGTGCGCCTGATGCAGGCGTTCACGCCCGAGCGCGCGAAGATCTTCCCGCGGCGCATCTCGGGGACCTGCTCCAAGCACCAGAGGAAGGTCATGCAAGCCATCAAGCGCGCGCGCACGCTGGCGCTCATCCCGTTCGCCGCCGACTGAGCGGCGGAGGGCGACCCCCGGAGACATCGATGCGTATCGTCCTGAGAGAGGACATTCAGAACCTGGGCCGGCGCGGCGAGGTGGTCAAGGTCGCCAATGGCTACGCGCGCAACTTCCTTCTGCCCAAGGGCAAGGCGCTGCTCGCCACGGAGGGAAACCTCAAGACGATCGAGCGCGAGAAGCGGCGCTTCGTCGTGCACGAGGTCAAGGAGAAGGAGGAGGCGGCGGACGTGGCGCGCCGCCTCGCGGCCGTCTCCTGCACCATCGTCCGCAAGGTGGGCGAGAACGACGTGCTCTACGGCTCGGTGACCGCCTCCGACATCGCCGAGTATCTCGCGAAGGAGGGGATCACCGTCGACAAGCGCCGGATCCAGATCGACGAGCCGATCAAGAGCCTGGGGATCTACAACGTCCCGGTGCGGCTGCATCCGGAGGTCTCCGCCGAAGTGAAGGTCTGGGTGGTGAAGGAGTAGAGGGTGCCCGAGAGCGTGCTCGAGCAGCCCGCCGACAGGGTGCGCGTCCCGGTGGATCCCTGGGTGCCCTGTCTGCTCGCCTGGCTGCTCCCCGGCCTGGGGCACGTTTACCTCGGGAGGAGGCGCAGCGGGCTGGTCTTCTTCGCCGTCGTCCTGGCGACCTTCCTCCTCGGCGTGACCTCGGACGGCGCGGCCTCGCTCATCGACCCGCGACAGCCGCTCACCTACCTGGCCACCTTCGACAACCTGGCGATCGGCCCGATCGAGATCGTGAGCCGCTATGCCACCTTCGGCCGCCTCGTCTACCGTGCCCCGGCGGAGGAGACCGACCCGCGCCAGGCGGAGCTGACCGACGCGATCCGCCGCAGGGTCAGGAGCGTGACCTACGAGTACGGCAACACCTTCCTGCTCACGGCGGGGCTGATGAACATGCTCCTGATCCTGGACGCGTTCGACGTCGCCACGGGCCGCAAGGACTAGAGAGAGCGCGTGATCCGCAGCCACTTCCTCAACATGGTCATCTTCTCCGGGCTCGTGGCCGTCTTCTTCTCCTTCCTGACGCAGAGCGAGACGCGGGACCGGGTGCGCGTGACGCTCATCATCGGCGGATCGATGATCGTGCTCTCGCTGATCGTCGCTTACGTGATGTACCCTTTTCCGTTGCGGTGATGGCCCGCCCCGGGATCCTCCGCGCGCTTTGGATCTGGGGCCCGGTCGTGCTCTACGGGGCGACCATCTTCTACCTGTCGAGCCTGTCACACATCCCGTGGGCCGCCGCCTATCCCGATTACGTCGAGCACTCCCTGGAGTACGGAGGGCTGGCCGTCCTGCTGACGCGCGCCCTCAACGACGGCCTGCGAAGGCCGGTGACGCCGCGGGTTCTGCTGCTGGCGTTCCTGCTGTGTGTCGCGTACGGCGCGACCGACGAGCTGCACCAGAAGTTCGTCCCGAACCGTTTCGCGGATGTCACCGATGTCCTGAGCGACGCCGTGGGCGCGGGGCTCGGTCTGGGGGCCGTGCACCTCGGCCGGCGGCTCCTGGTGCGGGGCGGCGCGGCATGACCCGGGACGCGGTCGGGTCACGGACCGCGATTCTCTACTCCCGCCCCGGCTGCCCTCTCTGCTTCGTCCTGGCCCGGGCCGCCTCACGGGCGGCCCGGCGGCATGGGCTCGGCCTGCGCGTGGTGGACATCCGATCCGATCCCGATCTCCTGGCGCGGTACGATTGCGAGGTGCCGGTCCTGAAGCTGCCGGGCGGCGGGACGATCCGCGGCCGGGCCGGAGCGGAGGAAATCGAGGCGGCGTTCCGACGCGCCGTCGAGGCGGGGACCCCGATCGCGTCGCCGCCCGGCGCGCGCCCGGGATGGCTGCGGCGCATCTTCGGATCGGCCGGTCCGCGGCCGGGGAATCGATCGTGACGCGGGTCGCCGTCCTCCCCGGGGACGGGATCGGTGTCGAGGTGACTGCGGCGGCGGTCGCCGCGGTGCGCGAGGCGGCGTCGGTGACGGCGCGGACCATCGATCTGGAGACCCTTCCGTATGGCGCGGAGCACTACCTCCGGACGGGGGAGACGCTGCCCGCGGCGGCCCTCGAGCGTCTGCGCGGCTTCGACGGCATCCTCCTCGGGGCGCTGGGCGACCCGCGCGTCCCGGACAACAGGCACGCCTCCGACATCCTCTTCGGCATCCGTCTCGGACTCGATCTCTACGTGAACGAGCGGCCGGTGCGGCTGCTCGACGAGCGCCTCTGCCCGCTCAAGGGACGTGTCCCGGCCGACGTCGATTTCGTGATCTTCCGCGAGAACACCGAGGGGCTCTACGCCGGCATCGGCGGGGTCTTCAAGAAAGGGACTCCCGACGAGGTGGCGGTGCAGGAGGACGTGAACACCCGCAAGGGGGTGGAGCGGATCTGCCGCCACGCCCTCGAGCAGGCGCAGGCGCGCGGTCTCAGGAAGGTGCTGATGTCGGATAAGAGCAACGCGCTTGCCTATGGCCACGACGTGTGGCAGCGGACCTTCTGGGAGCTGGCGCGGCAGTATCCGGGCATCGAGGCGTCCCACATGTACGTCGACGCCCTCGCGATGCAGATGGTGAAAGATCCGTCGCCGTTCGAGGTGATCGTCACGTGCAACATGTTCGGCGACATCCTGAGCGATCTCGGAGCGCAGCTCCAGGGAGGGCTCGGACTGGCGCCCTCCGCCAACCTGCACCCCGGGAAAGTCGGCCTCTTCGAGCCGGTGCACGGCTCCGCGCCAAAGCACGCCGGCAAGGACGTCGCGAACCCGATGGGCGCGATCCTCAGCGCGGCCCTGATGCTCGCGCACGTCGGACGCCCCGAGGAGTCCCGGCTGCTGGAGGAGGCGGTGGCGGGGTGCGTGCGGGAGGGCCGAACCACGCGCGATCTCGGCGGTCCGCTCGGGACGCGGGCGGTCGGCGACGAGGTCCAGCGGCGGATCCGCGCGGCGCGGTAAAGGCCGGCTCTCGACGCCGGGACGAGCTCCCGGCGCCCCCGCGTCAGGAGACCCCGTCGTTCGATCCCTTCCCCTTGGGAGCCTCGGTCGTCACCTCGAGGGCGATCACCTTCCCCTCCGTCCGCCCGTAGCCGACGGCCAGGCGGCCGTCGATCAGCACCGGAGAGGTGGTGAACCACTCGCCCGGGACGTCGAGCGCATATTTGCCGGCGGCCTGCAGGCCGGGGAGGGTCAACCCCACGAGCGCCGCCTCGGTGAACGGCACCACGAAGAGATGCGTGTCGGTGAGAGCGGGGGTGGCGTCGAGGCGGTGCCCGAGGCGCACGCGCGTCATCAAGTGGCCGCTCCGGGCGCGCAGCACGTAGATGTCGTTGTCGTAGCAGAGGAGGTACAGCCAGGGACCGAGCGCGAACGGCCGGGCGGTCGCCATGGCCCCGATGCGGACCGTCCAGAGAGGCCGGCCGTTGCGGAAGCGCAGGCTGCGGAAGGCGCGGTCGGCGCTGGCCACGTAGACGCGTCCCTTGCTGAACAGGGGCGGGGCCGTGATCGGGTGCGCCAGGTACCTCCGCCAGCGGACCAGGAGCCGCGTCTCCTCGAGCGCGAGCACCATGCCGTGCTCCGTGCCGACAAGGATGGAGCCCGGGGCCGGCTCCGGAGGAGCGCTCGCCGCTCCGGGAAGGGGCCGGCGTGCGCGCACGCCTCCATCCTCGGGATCGAGGGCCAGGAGCGCCTGGTCGGCGGTCGCGATCAGCAGACGGCCGGCGATCGCGCGCGGCGGGAAGAGGGCCGCCGCTCCGAGATCGGCCGACCAGAGCACGGTCCCGTCCCGTCCGTCGACCGCGAACAGTCGCCCATCCCGCGTCGCCTGATAGATCCTCCCGGCGAGGGAGACGGGCCCCACGGAGAGCCCGGCCGGGAGCCGGGTCGTCCAGGAGGGATCTCCGCCGGAGGGATGGAGGGCCGCGAGCCCCCCGTCCTGGCTCGCGGCGACGAGGAGGCCGGCGCAGGAGACCGGGTCGCCTGCCAGTGGGGCGTGGAAGCCGCCGAAGACCCAGGCCCGGGTGAAGCGCAGGGTGGCGACGGCGCCGTCGCGACGGAAGTCGGGATCCCATTCGAGCGGCTGGCTCTTGAAGAGCGTCTTCTCGTTGCGCACGCCCGCCGTCGTCGAAGGGGTCGGCCCGGCCACCGCGATCGCGAGGACGGCCAACGCGAGAGAGATTCTACGAACCACGGAGGTCGAGCTCCACACGCATGGGTCTCCTTGCCCGGCATTATAGACCCGGCGCGAACTTCCGCCCGTCCGCGCGAGTGTGTTATTCTCCACGACCCTTTCGGACGCCGGCCCGTGCGGGGCGCGGCGCGGGACGGGATCCGATGATCGAGGCGGTCAAGGGGTCGCGCGACATCCTGCCGGAAGAGATCGGGCGGTGGCACTTCGTGGAAGAGGCCGCGCGCCAGACCTTCGAGCGCTATGGCTTCCGAGAGATCCGCACCCCGATCTTCGAGAGCACCGAGCTGTTTGCACGCGGCATCGGTGAGGCGACCGACATCGTCGCCAAGGAGATGTATACCTTCCTGGATCGCAAGGGACGGTCGCTCACCCTTCGCCCGGAGAACACCGCCCCGGTGGCGCGCGCCTACATCCAGCACCAGTTGCACCGGCGCTCCGAGGTGGAGCGCCTCTACTACATCGGTCCCATGTTCCGCTACGAGCGGCCCCAGAAGGGCCGGATGCGGCAGTTCTCGCAGATCGGCGTCGAGGTCTTCGGGTGCGAGCACCCGGCGATCGATGCGGAGACGATCGAGATGCTGGTGGCGTTCCTGGCGCGGCTCGGCATCGCGCCCGTGGAGCTGATCCTCAACTCGGTCGGCTGCCGGGACTGCCGGCCTCGATACCGCGAGGCGCTCGTGCGCTACCTCCGGCCGCTCCGCGACGACCTGTGCGAGGACTGCCGGCGCCGCCTGGAGACCAACCCGCTCCGCTGCTTCGATTGCAAGGTGCCCGCGGACCGGGAGCGGATGGCGCGGGCGCCGACGATCCAGGAGTACCTGTGCGCCGCCTGCCGCGAGCACTTCGCGCGTGTGCGCGCCTACCTGGACGCCTTCGGCGTCGCCTACCACGTCGACGGCCGGCTGGTGCGCGGTCTCGACTACTATCGCCGCACCGCCTTCGAAGTGACGCTGCCCGGGCTCGGGGCGCAGAACGCCCTGCTCGGCGGCGGCCGTTACGACGGTCTGGTGGAGGAGCTCGGAGGGCCGTCGGTGCCTGGCTTCGGGTTCGCGGTGGGCGAGGATCGCCTGGTCCTGTCGCTCGGTGCAGGGGCGGCGATCCCGGACGACGCGCCGGAGGTCGTGATCGTGGCCTTGGGGGAGGGCGGCGTCACCCCGGCCCTGTCGGCGGCCCGCCGGCTGCGCCTCAAGGGGCGTCGCGTGATCTTCGACCCTGTGCCGGAGCGCAGCCTCAAGGCGCAGATGCGGCGGGCCAACGACCGGAAGGCGCGCATCGTCCTGATCCTGGGGGACCAGGAGATCGCGCGCGGCCTCCTGACCCTCAAGAGGATGTCGGACGGGCTGCAGGAGACCATCGCGGAGGGCGACCTGGAGGCGCGTCTCGAGGAGATGGCGCGTGCCTGATCCGGCCGCGGTTCCTCGCCGGACCGACACCTGCGGTGCTCTCCGTCCGAAGGACGAGGGGCGGGACGTCGTTCTCCTGGGCTGGGTCGACAGCGTGCGGGATCATGGCGGGCTGCTGTTCGTGGACCTGCGCGACCGCTACGGCATCACGCAGGTCGTCTTCAATCCCGAGACCGCCCCGGACGCCTTCGCCGCCGCCAAGAGCGTGCGCCCCGAGTTCGTGGTGGCGCTCTCGGGCCGGGCGGTGCGCCGGTCTCCCGGCAACGCCAACCCGTCGTTGCCGACCGGCGAGGTCGAGGTGCAGGCGCGCCGGCTGGAGGTCCTGAACACCTCCGACACCCTGCCATTCGCGCTCACCGAAGAGAGCAGCGCGTCCGAGGAGGTGCGTCTGCGCTACCGCTACCTCGACCTCAGGCGCCCGCGGCTGCAGCGGATCCTGGAGGTCCGGCACCGGATCCTCCTGGCGGTCCGCCGCTTTCTCGACGGGCACCGGTTCCTCGAGGTGGAGACCCCGATCCTCACCAAGAGCACGCCGGAAGGATCGCGCGAGTACCTGGTGCCCTCCCGCGTGAATCCGGGCCGTTTCTACTCGCTTCCCCAATCGCCCCAGATTTTCAAGCAGCTGCTGATGATCGCGGGCTATGACCGCTACTTCCAGATTGCGAAGTGCTTCCGGGACGAGGACCTGCGGGCCGACCGGCAGCCCGAGTTCACGCAGATCGACATCGAGATCTCCTTCCCCGAGACGGAGGCGCTCTTCGCCTTGATCGAGGGGCTCATGGGGGAGATCTTCGGCGCCGCCGGCCTGGCCCTGGCGGGACCCTGCGGCCGCCTGACCTACCGGGAGGCGATGGACCGTTTCGGGAGCGACAAGCCCGACACGCGCTTCGGCCTCGAGATGCACGACCTGACGCGAGGCGTGGGTTCGAGCCCCTTCCGTGTCTTCTCCGACACCGTGCGCCAGGGTGGGGTGGTGAAGGCCCTGCGCGTCCCGGGCGGCGGCGCCTGGTCGCGGCAGCGCATCGACAACCTGGTCGAGGCGGCGAAGGGGCTAGGCTCGAAGGGGCTCCTCTGGATCAAGTCGAGCGGCGGGGCGATCCAGTCCTCGGTCCTGAGGCACCTGACGGAGCCGGGGTGCCGTGGCCTCCTCGGAGAGCTCGGAGCGGGGCCGGACGATCTGGCCCTCCTGGTGGCGGATCGCTGGAAGAGCGCCTGCGCCGTCCTGGGCGCCCTACGGCTGCAGATCGGGCGGGCCGAGCGCATGATCGACGAGACGGCCCATCACCTCCTGTGGGTCCGGGACTTCCCTCTGTTCGAAAGGAGCGAGGAGGAGGGGCGCCTCGTGTCGTGCCACCACCCGTTCACCTCGCCCCGCACCGAGGACCTGCCGAAGCTGGAGACCGAGCCCGAGTCGGCCCGGGCTCTTGCCTACGACCTGGTGCTCGACGGCAACGAGATCGGCGGCGGGAGCATCCGGATCCACCGCAGCGATCTGCAGGCGCAGGTCTTCCGGATCCTCGGGATCGCCCCGGAGGAGGCGGAGTCCAAGTTCGGATTCCTCCTCTCCGCGCTGCGCATGGGCGCGCCGCCGCACGGCGGGATCGCGCTGGGCGTCGACCGGATCGTCGCCATCCTGACCGGCTCGCCCTCGATCAGGGACGTGATCGCCTTCCCCAAGACCACGAGCGCGATCGATCTCATGACCGGCGCCCCGGGTCTCGTCACCCGGAGGCAGCTCAAGGAGCTGTCGATCAGCCTCGACGTGCCCGTCGATCCTCCCGCCTCCGAGAAGTAAACGCCGTGCTCTCAGGAGCTTAGTTGCGCGGGGCGGTCCGACCGTTCATTGACAAGCGGGGATCGGGGTGTTAAGTTAGCGCCCTGCCGAAAGGAGCACAGGGGGCTCGCCGGACAGGATGCGCAAGCTCGCTATCCCCGAGGACGTCCAGGTTGACCTCTTCGGGAACCTCGACGAGAACCTCCGCGCCATCGAGAGCGACCTCGGCGTTCGGGTTTCGGCGCGCGGCACCGAGCTCACGCTGCAGGGGGAGCCCGATCGGGAGGCCCTGGCGGCGATCCTGATCGATCAGCTGGTTTCGGTCGTGCACGGCGGGTACGCGCTCAAGAAGGGCGATGTCGAGATCGCCGTGCGCCTGCTGCGGGACAACCGCGGGGCCGCGCTCGCGGATTTCTTCTCGGCCGGCCGCCTGCGCGCCACGAACGGCCGGTACGTCACGCCGAAGAGCCTCAACCAGCGCCTCTACCTCGACGCCGTCCGCGACCACGACCTGGTGTTCGCGATCGGCCCGGCCGGAACCGGCAAGACCTACCTGGCCGTGGCCTCCGCCGTCGCCCACCTGAGCGAGAAGAAGGTGGACCGGATCATCCTCTGCCGCCCGGCGGTGGAAGCGGGGGAGAAGCTCGGCTTCCTCCCCGGAGACATGGCCGAGAAGGTCGACCCGTACTTCCGGCCGCTGTACGATGCCCTCTACCACCTCCTGGATCGCGACCGGGCCAACGCCCAGATGGAGCGGGGCGCGATCGAGATCGCGCCGCTCGCCTTCATGCGGGGCCGCACTCTCAACAACTCCTTCGTGATCCTGGACGAGGCCCAGAACACCACCTCGGAGCAGATGAAGATGTTCCTCACCCGCCTCGGCACCAACGCCAAGGCGGTGATCACCGGGGACATCACGCAGGTCGACCTGCCGCCCGGTCGGACCTCGGGCCTCATCGAGGCGCGGGAGGTCGTGTCCCGCGTCCCCGGCATACGCTTCGTCTACTTCGACGAGTCGGACGTCGTGCGGCACCCCCTGGTTCAGGGGATCATCAAGGCCTACGAGGCCTACCGCAACGGTCATGGAACGAAGCCGGTCGCCGCCTCGGCGCGGCGTCGTCACCGGCCCCGCACCCGCAAGAGGGTGGGGTCGCACGCCGATCCCCAGGCGCGTGAGTGAGGAGCCCTCCGTGGCCCATCCACCCCAAGGATCCTCCACCCCTCGCTCACCGGAGCTCCACGGCTCCTGGCTCGCCTGGATCCGCACCCGCCTCGCCGCCGGCATGGACCGCCTGTTCGAGATCCGCTGGATTTGGAGCCTCCTCTTCCTTCTCGCCCTGACCCCGCTCATGACCGGCCCCGGGCTCGGTCCCGTCCTGCCCCTGCCGCAGATCGGAACGGTCGCGCCGGACGACGTGATCGCCCCGCGCACCCTCGAGTTCATCGACGAGGTCGCGACGCGGGACGTGCGCGAGGCGGCAAGCGCGTCCGTCCTCCCGGTGTACGAGGCCGACGGGCGTGCCCTGACCGACGCGACCCTGACGGTGCGCCGTCTCTTCGAGGACGGTCGGGGCCCGGCCGGCTCCGCCGGACCCCCTCGAGGTGGTGCCGCGCGTCGGGCCAGCGGCCGGCGCGCGATCCAGGAGAGCAGCGAGACGCAGGCGCCGCCCGAGGCCCTCGCCTATCTCGAGGAGGCCGGCTTCGACGAGGCGATCGAGGCCCGCATCGACCGGGTTCTCGCGGAGGTGTTCCGGCATCGCATCGTCGGCAGCCGGACGATCCTGCCGCGCGCGGGGCGGGTGACCCTGCGGGAGACCGGCAGCGGCCGTGAGACCAAGCTCGATCGGCTCGAGGATCTCCTGACCCTCGACGAGGCGCGCCGGGTGGCCGTCGGGGCCCTGCGCGCGGCCGGCGCCGGTCCCCGGGAGCGCGCCGCGCTCGGGCAGTTCGTCTCCGATCTCGTGACGCCGAATCTCATCTACAACGGGGCGCTCAGCGAGGCGCGGAGGCATGAGGCGTCCGCGCGGATCGAGCCGCTCCTCGTGCGCATCCCGAAGGGGAAGGTGCTGCTGCGGGCGGGGGAGGTGGCGGGCGAGGACTCGGAGCGCGCCCTCCGGGCGTTCAACGACGCCCGTGATCCGGGGGCGACCGGGAGGATCCTGCTGGCGAACGTTCTGTTCATGGGCCTGCTGCTTTTCTTCCTGTCGCGCTACGTCTTCTTCTACCAGAAGTCGTACAAGGATCAACGGCACCTCTTCGCGCTGATGGTGGTGGTCATCGTCCTCGGCCTCTACATCGACCAGGGGTTCGTCTGGCTCTACGAGCACGTCGTCGACACGCTCAAGGTCGAGGCGTACGGCAACCCGGCGTTTTCCCGCGCGATGATGCCGCTCGCCGCCGGCGCCATGGTCATCACGCTTCTGACCAACGCCCGCGTCGGGATGGCTTACGCCCTGTTCTACGTCCCGCTCTTCGGCATGATGATGGAATGGGATCTCACCCTTCTCCTCTTCTGCCTGATCAGCAACCTGGCGGCGATCTACGGGATCACCACCTACCACCAGCGCACCGCCCTCATCAAGGCCGGGATCGTCCTCGGGGGCGTCAACGCCGTCGTCGTGCTCGCGATCCTGAGCGTCGCCGGGCCCCCCGCGCGTCTCTCCCTCCTGCTGTTCCAGATGTTCTGCGGCTTCGCGGGGGGGATCCTGGTGGCCGTTCTGGTCTCCTTCCTGCTGCCGCTCCTGGAGTCGCTCTTCAACATCCTGACCGACATCCGGCTGCTCGAGCTGTCGAACCTCAACAACCCGCTGCTGCGGCGACTGGCTGTCGAGGCCCCCGGCTCCTACAATCACAGCGTGATCGTCGGGACCCTGGCCGAGGCGGCGGCCGAGGCGATCGGCGCGAATGCCCTGTTCTGCCGGGTGGCCGCCTACTACCATGACGTCGGCAAGATGCTGAAACCCGACTACTTCATCGAGAACCAGAGGAGCGGTGCCAACCGTCACGACTCCTTGAGTCCGCACATGAGCGCGCTCGTCATCGCCAGCCACGTGAAGGAGGGGTACGAGCTGGCCAAGAGCTACGGGCTGCCCCGGCAGGTGCTCGACATCATCCCGCAGCACCACGGCACGCGCAAGATCAATTACTTCTACCAGAAGGCCAAGCGCAGCGAGAAGCCGGAGGTCGAAGAAGTGCGGGACTCCGACTTCCGCTATCCGGGGCCGAAGCCGCAGACGCGCGAGGCCGCGATCTTCATGCTCTCCGACTCGATCGAGGCGGCCGCGCGCACGCTCGAGGATCCTTCTCCGGCCCGGTTCAAGGGACTGATCCGCAAGATCGTCTCCGACGTCGTTCTCGACGAGCAGTTCGACCAGTGCGACCTGACCTTCTGCGATCTGGAGAAGGTCAGCGCCGCCTTCCTGCGAACGCTCAGCAGCATCTACCACCACCGTATCGACTATCCGGGGTTCGACTTCGACAAGGTCCCGGAGCGTCCGTTCCGGGGAAGCAGCACGCACGAGGACCTGCCCCGGCACCTGAAGGGATGGGGACGATAGAGGTCGTCGCGGTCGTGCCTGCCGGCCGGCGCCTGGCGCCGGCCTGCCGTCGCCTCCTCGGGCGGCTGCGGCGAGCGACGGCGCGCCCGGACGCCGGAGTGACCCTCATCCTGACCTCCGACGCCGCCGTGCGGAGGCTCAACCGGGTCTTCCGCGGACGCGACAGGACGACCGACGTGCTGTCGTTCCCGGCCGAGGGCGATCTCGAGCCCGGGCGGCCGCACCTCGGAGACATCGCGATCTCCGTGACGCAGGCGTCGCGCCAGGCGCGGCGGGCGCGCTGGGGCGTCGCGCACGAGGTGGCGTTGCTGGTCACGCACGGTTACCTGCACCTGCTGGGCTACGATCACGACACCGATGACGGGAGAATGCGGCGCCTGGAGGGGATGCCGCCGGCCGGCGTCAAGGGCGGGCGGCCGCGGCGCGCTCGGCGCGCGGAGGGAGGGACGTGAATCCGATGGAGAGAAGCGATCCGGAGGTCGGAGCGGGGGCACCCTCGGGGGACGCCGCGCCGGAGGGGTTCCGCAGCGGCTTCGTCGCGCTCGCCGGGCGGGCGAACGTCGGCAAGTCGACCCTGATGAACCGCCTGCTGGGGACCAAGCTGTCGATCGTCTCCGACGTCCCGCAGACGACCCGCGTCCCGATCAGGGGCGTCCTGCACCGGGAGGGGTGCCAGGTGGTCTTCATCGACACGCCGGGGATTCACAAGCCGCGTTACCGGATGAACGAGGAGATGGTGCGCCTGACGACCCGCGTCCTCAAGGAGGTCGATCTGGTCGCCGTTCTGGTCGACGCCTCCGACGGGCTCGGTCCAGGAGACCGCTTCGTGTTCGACCTGGTGACGCAGGCGGGATCGATCTCATGCCCCGGGAACGGCTCCTGCCGCTCATCGACGACGCGGCGACGACCGGCCTGTTCGAGGAGATCGTTCCCCTCTCGGCTCTGAACGGGGAAAACTGCGATCGCCTGGAGAGGGTCATCGTCGCGCGCATGCCGCCGGGGCCGCCGCACTTTCCTCCCGAGACCCTCACCGATCTCCCCGAGCGCCTGGCGGTGGCGGAGATCATACGCGAGCAGGTCTTCCAGAAGACGCGCCAGGAGGTGCCGCACGCCACGGCCGTGATGATCGAGTCGGTCCGCAAGGATCCGGGCGGCCTGGCGCGCGTCGACGCCACCATCGTCGTCGATCGCCCTTCACAGAAGGGGATCCTGATCGGAGAGGGCGGGTCGATGATGAAGACGATCGGCACCGCCGCGCGCCACAACCTGGAGGCGTTCCTCGGATCCCGCGTTCACCTCTCGCTCTGGGTCAAGGTCAAGGAGGGGTGGCGCGACGACGCCGCGCTCCTGAGGCTCATCGGGCTGCTCCCGTAGGAGAATCGCCCCCCTTGGGATAGAATGACGCCCTTTCCGGGGCGGCGCCCCGCACCTCGGTCGATCTGCTGCGCCTCCTGGCTTTCTTCGGGCCGGCGGGGTCCCGTCTGGTCGCGGGGCGGAGAGCGGCCGCCGCTCCCCCGCCCGGGCCGCGATCGGAACGGAATGTGCCGCTGAAGGAGACCGAAGCCTTCGTGCTGCGGTCGCTTCCCATGGGGGAATCGGACCGCGTGGTGACCTTCCTGACCCGGGCGGCGGGAAAGGTACGCGGGGTCGCGAAAGGAGCGCGCCGCAGCCGGCGGCGCTTCGGCAGCAACCTGGAGCTCCTGAGCCAGGTCCGCCTGGGCTACTTCGAGCGCGAGGGAGCGGACCTAGCGCGGATCGAGTCGGCCGAGCTCCTGGAGTCGTTCTACCGGCTTCAGGAGGATCCCGAGCGTGGCGCGGTCCTGGCGGGCCTCGCGGAGATCGCCGACGCGTTCGCCCGCGAGCAGCAGGAGGACGACGCGTTCTTCCGCCTGCTGCACGCCGTGCTGCGGGCCGTGAAGGATGGCCTCGACCTGGACTGGGCCGGGCGCTATTTCGAGCTCTGGACGCTGCGCCTGCACGGTGTCCTGCCGTCCCTGCGGCGGTGCGCCCGCTGCGCGTCGGATCTCCTGGCCCGGGGCGGCCGCTACGACCGGCGCGAGGGGGTTCTGCTCTGCGGGCGCTGCGCGGGGGCGGGCCGCGGGGGCGAGCCGCCGCTGCCGTCGACCGCGTTGCGGGCCGCGGAGGAGATCCTGACGCGCCCGCCGGCGGCCCTCGTGGGGACGCCGCCGCCCTCGGGGCTCTCCCCGCTCGGGAGCCTGGCGGAGGTGATCTTCTTCGATCTGACCGAGCGGCGCTTCAGGAGTTACGAGGTGCTGAGGGCCCTGCGCGGCCGGGGCTGAACGGACCGCGGGGAGGTGCGATCGTGGCGCTCAGCTTCCAGCAGCTGATCCTGGCCCTGGAGGAGTTCTGGGCCCGGGAAGGGGCGCTGGTCCAGCAGCCGTACGACGTCGAGGTCGGGGCGGGAACGATGCACCCGGACACCTTCTTCCGCGTCCTGGGGCCCGAGCCGTGGCGGGTCGCCTACTGCGCGCCGTCGCGGCGACCCGTCGACGGGCGGTACGGCAAGAACCCGTTCCGACTGTACCGCCACTACCAGTTCCAGGTGATCCTGAAGCCATCGCCGGACGACGTGCAGGAGATTTACCTGCGCTCGCTCGCGGCCTTCGGGATCGATCCGCGCGAGCACGACATCCGGTTCGAGGAGGACAATTGGGAATCGCCGACCCTCGGGGCCGCCGGGGTCGGCTGGCAGGTGTCGATGGACGGCATGGAGATCAGCCAGTTCACCTACTTCCAGCAGGCGGGCGGGCTGGAGCTCAGCCCGATCTCCGCGGAGATCACCTACGGCACCGAGCGCATCGGCATGTTCCTGAGCGGCGTCGCGAGCGTCTACGACCTCGCCTGGGCACCGGGGGTCACGTACGGCGACGTGCGGCTCCAGGAGGAGGAGCAGTTCTCGCGGCACAGCTTCGAGGCGGCCGACGTCCCGCGCCAGCTCCGGCTGTTCCAGGAGTACGAGGAGGAAGGGCACCGGCTGCTCCGCGCCGGGCTGGTCCTGCCGGCGTATGACTGCGTCCTGCGCTGCTCGCACACCTTCAACGTCCTCGAGGCGCGCGGCGCCATCAGCGTCACCGAGAGGACCGGGTTCATCCAGCGCGTCCGCAGGATGGCGATCGGCTGCGCGAAAGAGTGCCTGAAGCAGCGCGAGGCGCTCGGTTTCCCCCTCCTGAAGAAGGACCGGACCCCGGCGGACGGGGGAGGCCGATGACGCGGTCCCGCGAGACAGGCCGCCGCTTCCTCCTGGAGATCGGCACCGAGGAGATCCCGGCGCGGATGATCGTCCCGGCGTTGAAGGATCTGGAGGTGGGGCTCTACGACCTCATCGTCGCCAAGGATCTGGCTCCGCCGGTGGCATTCACGCTCGAGGGGAACTTCAAGGTCTTCGGCACGCCGCGTCGTCTGGCGGTGCACGTACGGGACCTGCGCTCCACCCAGCCCGATCGCGAGGAGCTGGTGGTCGGCCCACCGGTCACGGCCGCGTACGACGCCGCCGGCCGCCCGACCAAGGCGGCCGAGGGGTTCGCCCGCGCCCAGGCGGTTGCGGTGAGCGGCCTGGAGCGCAGCCCCACGCCGCGCGGGGAGTGCGTCGCGGCGCGACGCGCGATGCGGGGCCGCCGGGCGCAGGAGGTCCTGGCCGAGTCGATTCCGCCGCTGGTGACCTCGCTCACCTTCCCCAAGACGATGCGCTGGGGGACGGGCGAGCAGCGGTTCGTCCGGCCGATCCAGCGGCCAGGCGCGCGTCCCTCTCCGCAACGCCGACGAGTACGTCGAGGTCCTCCAGAGGAACGGCGTGCTGGCCGACATCGAGGAGCGGACCAGGACGATCGAGTCCGATCTGCGGACGGCGGCGGAGCGGGCGGGAGGGCGGATCGCCGGCCCACCGGGCGCGGACGACGCGCGGGCCACGGGCGACCCCGAGCTCCTGGAGGAGGTGGTCTGCCTCGTGGAATGGCCGATGGTGATCGCCGGAGAGTTCGACCACGCCTTCCTCGATCTGCCCTCCGAGATCCTGGTCACAGCCATGCGGCACCACCAGAGGTACTTCTCCCTCACGGACGCCTCGGGGAGCCTCCTGAATCGCTTCCTGGCGGTGGCCAACTGCGCCGGCGATCCGACGGGGGCGATCCGCCGGGGAAACGAGTGGGTCCTGCGGGCTCGCCTCGCCGATGCGCGCTTCTTCTGGGAGGACGATCGGAAGACGCCGCTCGAGGCCCGTGGCGAGTCTCTCGAGCGAGTCTCGTTCCACGAGAAGCTCGGCTCGTACGCCGCGAAGACGAGACGCATGGTCCGACTGGCGGAGTCGATCCTGCCGGCCTTCGTGGAGAGCGGGGCGCGGCCCGATCGGGACGCGGTCGCGCGGGCGGTCGCGCTGTGCAAGAACGACCTGACGACCCAGATGGTCAAGGAGTTTCCCGAGCTGGAGGGGATCGTCGGCGGGCTGTACGCCCGGGCCGACCGGCTTCCGGAAGCGGTCGCGCGCGCCGTCTACGCGCACTACCTGCCGCGAGGAGCGGACGATCCGCTCCCCGCGACGACCGAGGCGATGGTCCTCTCGCTCGCCGACCGCTTCGACACGCAGGCCGGCATCTTCCTGCTCGGGATCGTTCCCACCGGATCGCGCGATCCGTATGCCCTGCGCCGGTCGGTGCTGGGCGCCTGCAGGATCCTGATCGAGGCGCGCATCCACCTCTCGCTCCGTCGTGTCGTCGACCAGGCCCTGGAGGGATACGGCGAGGCCGCGCTGGAGGGGTTCGTCCCCCGCGCGCAGGCGCACGCCGCGCTGCTCGAGTTCTACCGCGGCCGGCTGCAATATCTGGGCGAGCAGGCTTCGCTCCGCCACGACTCCGTCCGGGCGGCGCTGGCGGCGTCCTCCGACGACCCCTGCGACGCCCGCCTGCGCATGGGGGCGCTGGAGGAGATCCGGCGCGCGCCCGGATTCGAGGCCCTGGTCCTGGCCCACAAGCGAATCAAGAACATCCTGCCCGACGGGGGCCCCCGGGCCGACCTCGACCCGGCCAGGCTCAAGGAGAAAGGGGAGAGGGATCTGTACCGCGCGCTCGAATCGGCCCGTCGAGCCGCCGACGCGGCGCTGGCGCGGCGCGACTATCTGGCTGCCCTGCACGGGATCGCGGGACTGGGGCCGTCGCTCGACCGCTTCTTCGAGGAGGTCATGGTGATGGCGGAGGAGCCTGCACTGCGGGCGAACCGTCTCGCCCTTCTCCTGGAGATCGCGCGGCTGGTCCTGCGCGTGGGGGACTTCTCCGAGATCGTCGTGGAGGGGGAGGCCTCGCGCGCGGCCGTCCGCGGGAGGGAGCGGTGACGGGACGCGGCGCGGGGGCGAGCTGATGGCACGGAGGTACGTCTACTCCTTCGGAGGCGGGAGGGCCGAGGGGAGCGGCGCCATGCGCGATCTCCTCGGCGGGAAGGGTGCCGGACTGATGGAGATGACCCGGATCGGGCTTCCGGTGCCTCCGGGTTTCGTCATCACGACCGAGGCGTGCGCACTCTATCTGAGGCATGGCCGCAAGCGCCTAAGGCCTGTTGAGGCGGAGGTGAGCAGGCACCTGGCCCGCCTGGAGCGGATCGCGGGCCGGTCCTTCGGGGATCCCCTCGATCCACTCCTGGTCTCGGTCCGCTCGGGCGCCGCGCGCTCCATGCCCGGGATGATGGAGACCGTCCTGAACCTCGGACTGAACGACCGCTCGGTGCGCGGCCTGGCGGCGAGGAGCGGCAACCCGCGTTTCGCCTTCGACGCGTACCGCCGCTTCCTGCAGGCGTACGGGAGCGTGGTGGTGGGGCTCCCTCGCGAGGAGCTCGAGGTGATCGTCGGAGAGACGAAGCGAGGCGTGGGCGCGGCCCAGGACACCGAGGTTCCGGCCGACGCCCTCGAGGACCTCTGCCGCCGCCTGCTGCGGTTCATCCGCGAGAAGACCGGCCGCCCCTTCCCGCAGGATCCGCAAGAGCAGCTCTGGGGCGCGATCGAGGCGGTCTTCCGCTCGTGGATGGCCGAGAAGGCGGTCACGTACCGGCGGGTCGAGCGGATCTCCGGGCTGCCCGGGACCGCCGTGAACGTGGTGCAGATGGTGTTCGGGAACCTTGGGGAGACCTCCGGGACCGGCGTCTGCTTCACCCGGGATCCCAACACCGGCGCTCGGCAGCTCTACGGAGACGTCCTGATGAACGCCCAGGGGGAAGACGTCGTCTCCGGCGTCCGCACGCCGTTCCGCCTGGAGGAGCTGAAGACGCGAATGCCGGCGGTCTACCGGCGGCTCGAGCGCGTGCGCTCGATCATGGAGCGCCGCTTCCGCGAGATGCAGGACCTCGAGTTCACGATCGAGGAGGGCACCCTCTACATGCTGCAATGTCGGACCGGGAAGCGCTCGCCGCGAGCCGCCTTCAAAATCGCCGCCGACTTCGCGCGGGAGGGGCTCATCACGCGGGAGGAGGCGGTGGCGCGGATCGCTCCGGCGGACGTCGAGCGCCTGTTCTATCCGGTGCTCGACCCGGCGGTCCCGAAGAGCGAGCTGGACGCCCGGCTGCTGGCCACCGGCATCGACGCGGTGCCGGGGGCCGCGGTGGGCGAGGCGGTCTTCACGGCGCGGGCGGCAGAGGCCCAGGCTCAGGACGGGCGCCGCGTGATCCTGGTGCGGCGCGAGACCTCCCCCGAGGACGTCGCCGGGATGCACGCGTCGCAGGGGATCCTGACCGGCACGGGAGGGAAGACCTCGCATGCGGCGGTGGTGGCGCGCGGCTGGGGGAAGACCTGCGTCGTCGGCTGCGAGACGCTGTCGATCGACGTCGAGGCGGGAACCATGCGGATCGGGGATCGGACGGTCCGGGAAGGGGAGGTGATGACGCTCGACGGATCGACCGGGGCGGTCTACGCCGGAGCGATCGCCTTGGTGCGCCCGGACCTCCCCGCCGACTACCGCCGGATCCTCGCGTGGGCCGACGGTCTCCGGCGGCTCAGGGTGCGCGCGAATGTCGACACGCCGTACGACGCGCGCAAGGCGATCGAGATGGGGGCGGAGGGGATCGGTCTGTGCCGCACCGAGCACATGTTCTTCGACAGCGAGGAGCGGCGCCTGGCGATCCGGGAGATGATCCTGGCCGCCGACCGGCCGGCCCGCGAGAAGGCGCTCGCCCGCCTGCTGCCGATCCAGCGCCAGGACTTCCAGGGGATCTTCGAGGCGATGGACGGCCGGCCGGTGACCATCCGGCTCATCGATCCCCCCCTGCACGAGTTCCTGCCGCACGACGAGGCGGACCAGCGGACCCTGGCGGCCCGCCTGCGGCTCCCCGTCGAGACGGTCGTGCAGCGCATGGCGCAGCTCGCGGAGGCCAACCCGATGCTGGGCCATCGCGGCTGCCGCCTCTGCCTCACCTATCCCGAGATCCTGGAGATGCAGGTCCGCGCCATCATGGAGGCGGCCGTGGCGGTGCAGCGGCGCGGCGTCAAGGTCCTGCCCGAGATCATGCACCCGCTGGTGATGGACCCACGGGAGATCGCCCTGCTCACGGCACGCACGCGTGAGGTGGCGGAGCGTGCCCTGAAGGAGAACGGCGCCCGCATCCGCTACTCCGTGGGCACGATGATCGAGGTGCCGCGCGCCGCCCTCCTCGCCGGGGCGATCGCCCGGGAGGTGGAGTTCTTCTCCTTCGGCACCAACGACCTGACGCAGATGACGATGGCCCTGTCGCGCGACGACGCGGGTCACTTCCTGCCCGAGTACGTGGACGAGAGGCGCCTGGGAATCCTCAAGGACGATCCCTTCCACACGCTCGACCGCGAGGGAGTAGGCCAGCTGGTGCTCTGGGCGATGGAGCGTGGTCGGGCGGCCCGGCCCGGGCTCAAGATCGGCATCTGCGGCGAGCACGGAGGCGAGGCCCGCTCCGTGGCCTTCTGCCATGAGGCGGGGATGGACTACGTCAGCTGCTCTCCCTACAGGATCCCGATCGCGCGCCTGGCGGCGGCCCAGGCGGCGCTCTCGGATCGGCCGGAGGCCCGGCGCGGCGGCCGGCGGCGCCGATCCGGGCGCGCGGGATCGGCCGACGGCCGCGACCGGGGCGCCCCGCGGGGACGGAGCCATGCGTATCACCATCCTGTCGCGCAGACGTAGCCTCTACTCCACCCGCCGGCTGGTGCAGACGGCCACCCACTCCGGGCACGAGACCCTCGTCCTCGATCCGCTGCAGTGCGACCTCGTCCTGGGCAAGAAGGCTCCGGAGATCTTCTACCGGGGCCTCGACGGCAGGCTGCCGGACATCGACGTCGTCCTGCCGCGCATCGGGGCCTCGATCACCGAGGCCGGCCTGGCGGTGGTCAACCAGTTCGACATGCAGGGCGTGCCGCTCATCAACAACTCGCAGCCGATCGCCCGCTCGCGCGACAAGCTGCGCGCGCTGCAGCACCTGGCGCGCGCGGGCATCGACATCCCGAAGACGGTCATGGCACGGCATCCCTCCCAGGTGCGCGCGGCGCTCGAGATCGTCGGCGGCCCGCCGGCGATCCTGAAGTTGGTGCGCGGGACCCAGGGCATCGGCGTCATCCTGGCGGAGACCGAGCAGATGATGCAGCAGGTCCTCGAGACCTTCTGGAGCCTCGGCATGAAGATCCTGATCCAGGAGTTCATCGAGGAGTCCGAGGGGCGCGACGTCCGCGCCCTGGTGGTCGGTCCGCGCGTGGTCGCGGCGATGCGCCGCCAGGCGCGCGTCGGCGAATTCCGATCGAACGTGCACCGCGGGGGGACCGGCGTGGCGGTCGATCTGCCGGAGGCGTACAAGGCCACGGCTTTGCGCGCCACGCGCGTCATGGGGCTGCAGGTCGCCGGCGTCGACATGCTGGAGTCGCGGGAGGGTCCGAAGGTGGTCGAGGTCAACTCCTCCCCGGGGTTCGAGGGGCTGGAGCGCTGCACCGGGACCGACGTCGCCTCCGCCATCATCGACTACGCCGTCTCCTTCGCGCGGCGCCGTCCGCGGCGCACGATCACGGCGGGCTAGGGGCCATGGCGCGGCGGCTGACGATCGGCGGGCGGCGGGTCCGGCGCGGGAGCGCCGGGCAGATCTTCCTCAAGGTCAGCGAATACTATACGGCGACGCCCGTCAACGTTCCGGTCACGGTGATCCGGGGGGAGCGGGCGGGCCCGACCCTCTTCCTGACGGCGGCGATCCACGGCGACGAGCTCAATGGTGTGGAGATCGTGCGCCGGGTGATGACCAGCCTGTCGCCCGAGCAGGTCCGCGGCACGTTGATCTGCGTGCCGGTGGTGAACCGCGTGGGCTTCCTGACCCACACGCGCTACCTGCCGGGGCGGCGCGACTTGAACCGGTATTTCCCGGGCGATCCGGGAGGGAACGCCGCCGCGCGGATGGCCCACACGCTGTTCAGCGAGATCGTGGCGCGTGCGCGGCACGGGGTCGACCTGCACACCGCCAGCGTCGGGCGGACCAACCTGCCCCACGTCCGTGGCGACATGTCGAACCCGGGCGTGCGGCGGATGGCGCGAGCCTTCGGGACCGAGATCATCATCGATTCGCCCGGCGTCCCGGGGAGCCTGCGCGCCGCGGCCACCGCCGCCTCCGTCCCCACGATCATCTTCGAGGCGGGCGAGACCTTCCGGTTCCAGAAGAACATGGTGACGCGCGGGATCACGGGGGTCCGCAACGTCCTGGCGGCCCTCCGGATGATCGAGGAGAGCCCGAAGGAGGCGCGCTTCCAGGTCGTCGTTCGGCGCTCGGAATGGGTGCGCTCGATGCGCGGCGGGATCGCGGATATCCTGGTGCGACCCGGGGAAATCGTCTACGCCGGGGACGAGATCGCCTCGATCACCAACCCCTTCGGCCGCGAGGTGTCGGTCGTGCGATCGCCCCTGACCGGACTCGTGATCGGCATCACGACCGTGCCGATGGTGAACCCCGGTGACGCCATCGGGCACGTGGCGAAGCTGGAGAAGACCCTGGCGACGGTCGAGCGATACTGCGTCACCGACTCGCTGGGGAAGAAGATGCTCCTGGTCGGGGGGGCCTGATCCGGTGGGCGTCATTCGGATCCTGGAGGAGAACGTCGCCAACCAGATCGCCGCCGGCGAGGTGGTGGAGCGCCCCTCCTCGGTGGTCAAGGAATTGCTGGAGAACGCCCTCGACGCCGGAGCCTCGCGCATCGATCTCGAGTTGGCCGGAGGCGGGGCCGACCTGATCCGCGTCGCCGACGACGGCTGCGGGATGGACCGCGACGACGCCCTTCTGGCGCTGCAGCGGCACGCCACCAGCAAGATCGGCGAGGCCCGGGACCTCCAGGCGATCGCCACCTTCGGGTTCCGGGGGGAGGCGCTCCCCTCGATCGCCTCCGTGTCGCGTCTCCTTCTCACCACCTCGACCGGCGGCCGCGAGGCGGGGACGCGCGTGCGCGTCGTCGCGGGATCGGTCGAGCGGGTGGAGCCGGCGTCGCACCCGCGCGGCACCACCGTCCAGGTCGAGGCGCTGTTCCACAACGCCCCGGCACGGCGGAAGTTCCTGCGCTCCGCGCCGACCGAGACCGCCCGCATCGGCGAGGTCGTCGCGACGCTGGCCGCGGCCCACCCCGCCGTCGCCTTCACCATGAGGAGCGGGGGCCGGACGATCGTCGCCTACCCCGCCGCCCCTTCGTACCGCGAGCGAGTGGCGCAGGCGGCCGGCGAGGAGACCTCCGTCCTGCTGGAGGTGGAGGGTCGTGCCGGAGGGATGCGCCTCGGAGGGCTCGCCTCCGCTCCGGCCCTGCACCGCGCGACGAGCCGCGACCTCCGGCTGTACGTCAACGCCCGTCCCGTGCGCGACCGGAGAATCCTGCACGCCGTACAGGAGGCGTACGCGACGCTCCTTCCGCGGGGGCGGTGGCCGGTGGTCTACCTCTTCCTCGAGATCTCCTCCGACCAGGTGGACGTCAACGTCCATCCGGCGAAGTCCGAGGTCCGCTTCCTGCGCCCGGGGGCGGTGCATGCCCTGGTGCGCGACGCGCTGCGCGAGGGGCTTCGGAGGGCGCGCCCGTTCCCGGCGCTGACCCCGACGGCGCACGCCGTGGGAGAGGCACTCCCCGAGCCGTGGGGCGTGGAACGCTCGCTCCGGCCGCAGGGGCCGCCCGGCGGGAGCCGGTCACCGGAGGGCGCGCGCGAGGCGCGGGACGGCGCGCTGCCGGCTCCGACCGAGCGGCCCCTCCTCGACAGGGTGGCCTTCGCGCCGCTGGCGCAGTTTCGCGAGACGTACATCCTGGCGGCGGCGCCGGACGGCCTCGTCATCGTCGACCAGCATGCCGCGCACGAGAGGGTGCTCTATGAACGCCTCCTGGAGCAGGGCCGCGCGGGCCGCGCGCAGCGGCAGCGGCTCCTCTTCCCCCTCACCCCGGAGGTGTCGCCCGCGCAGCGCCAGGGGTTCGAGGTGGCCGCGGAGGCGCTGGAGGCGATCGGCTTCCAGATCGTCCCGTTCGGCGAGACGACCTTGAGGATCGACGAGGTCCCGGCTCTGCTGCCGGCCGCGGGGATCGAGCGCCTGGTCCGCGATCTCCTGGACGAGGTCCTGGAGTGGCGACGGGTCGAAGGCGTCGATCGCCTGCGCCACCGCGTCGCCGCGAGCGCCGCCTGCCACGCTGCGGTCACCGCCCATCAGCCGCTCGACGACGCGGAGATGGGGCGGATCGTGACGGACCTGATGCGGACCGGCACCCCGATGACCTGCCCGCACGGCCGGCCGGTCCTCCTGCGTCTCACGCTCGAACAGCTGGAGAGGGAGTTCAGGCGGCGGTGAGGGCGCGTCGGGCGGATGACGGTCGATCGGGACGTTGCTCCACCGCGCCGCTCGCCGTATACTTCCGCCGCCTGCGATTCTGGTCATGACGAGACGCTCCCGGTTCCGATCCCGAATGCTACTTGCCGCGGTGCTGACGGCCGCCCCGCTCGTCCCGTCGTCCGCGCGGGCCGACGTGGCGCACCTGAGGAACGGGCGCACCCTGGCGGTCGCGGGGTACAGGGTGGAGGGGGAACGGATCGTCCTGCTGATGGAGGGAGGCGGAGAGATGGCTCTGCCGAACCGGCAGGTGCTGTCGATCCAGCGCGTGCCACAGGACGGGGCGGCGACCGAGGCGACCCCCGCCCCCCCTCCCTCGGGACCGGCCGGGGAAAGGCTGGTGGCGCCGCAGGCCGGGCCTCAGGCCCCCGCCGCGCCGTCGCCGGCCGACGCGCCGATCCTGATCCCGTCCGCCGCCGTCCAGGACCGGACCGCCCTCCGGCTCGTGGCGTCGCAGATCGCGCGCAAGTACCGGGTGGACGAACGCCTGGTGCTCGCGGTGATCGAGGTGGAGTCGCGTTACGACGCGTTCGCGGTCTCCCCGCGCGGTGCCCTGGGGCTGATGCAGCTGATGCCCGAGACCGCCGCCCGCTTCGACGTGCGCAATCCCTACGATCCGATCGAGAACATCGACGGCGGGGTGCGCTACCTCAAGGAGCTGCTCGATCGCTACAGCGGCCAGCGGCGCCTCGCGCTCGCGGCCTACAACGCCGGCGAGGAGGCGGTCGAGCACTTCAGCGGAATCCCTCCCTACCGGGAGACGATCCTCTACGTCGATCGCGTCCTGCGGCTGCTCGGCCGCTGAGCCGCGCTCCCGCGCACCACGGTGGCCGGGGCTTCCTCGAGAACGGCCGCCGGGTCCCTCGATCACGGAGCGCAGCGCGGGTTGCGCGGCTCTCCCGCGAGCAGCTCCATCACCCCGCGGTCGGCGGATCGGAACCTGCGGACCTCGCTCGCCCGGTGAAAGTGGCCCCGCGCGGCGCGCTCCCGCCCACGCCGCCTGTCGACCAGCCCGCGATCGAGCTCGATCCATCCCTCCATCCAGGGAGGCGGATCCCGCACCCGATCGGCGGCCGACGCGAGCTCCGCCTCCGCCTCCGCGTCGCGTCCCAGCTTCATCAAGATGCACCCCTTGACGAAGCGCGGGAGCGGCCGCTCGGGGTGAGAGCGCACGGCGTCGCTCGCGCCCGCCAGCGCCTCCGGCAGGCGGTCTTCCTCGAGGGCGCGCAGCGCGCTTCGGAGAGGGTCCGCCTGTTCCCCGTCCGTCGCACCGGCGCGAGCGGCCCGCACGCGTGGCACCGCATCGCCGTCCGGGGGCGGGAGGGGCGCCTCCCCCAGCTTCATCTCCAGCTCGAGGGCGGTGCGGTCGCGGACCTTGCGCGCGCTCTCGGGCCATCCGCCTGATTCGCGATCGGCCTCCCGAAGAACGGCCGCGGCGCGATCCAGGCGCCAGTCGGCGGCCAGGGCCTCCGCCAGCGCGACGCGCAGCTGCCGTCGCTGGCGGGCGTGATCGGGATCGTCGTCGGCCGCTCCGCGCAGCCCCTCCTCGAAGCTCCGGGCCGCCTGCCCATAGAGACCCAGCCGCATCTGGAGCTCGCCGATCGATCCGAGGATCAGGGGCGATCCGGGGTTGTCCTCCAAGGCCGTGGAGAGCTGCGCCAGCGCCTCGGTGAAGCAGCCCTCGTCGCGGCTTCCGCAGATGAGGGCCAGGAGGAGCCGCGCGTCGGTCCGGAAGTGCGCGGAGGATGCGGCCACGGCCTGCAGCTGCGCCAGGCCGCGGTCCGCGTCGCCTCCCGGAAGGAAGAGCAGGGCCCTGAGCCCCTTGATGAGGGCCGGGACCTTGTCGGCGTAGTAGTTGAGGGCGCCGAGCGCGAACAGCGCCTCCGTGGCGCCGGGATCCCGGTCCAGGGCCGCCTCGAGGAGCTTCTTTCCCCGGCGGGCCTCCTGGGCGGCGTGGAAGTAGTTCCGACGGAGCGCCTCGATGTGGGATCTCAGGACGCGAGCGGCTCCCGTGGAGCCCATGGCCCGCGCGTCCTCGGGGTGGTCCCGGAGCCGCCCCTCGCCCGCCGCGATCGTCGCCTCGATCGCGGCGTCGAAGACGTCATCCGCCCCCCTCCGGCCGCGGTCCTCGAGCAGGATGCGCCACCAGCGGGTGAAGGCGACGAAGAGCTCGGGCTCCGGATCCTCCGGCGCGTCCCTGGCGGCGGCACGGAAGGTCTCCTCCGCGCGGGTGTAGAGCCCCTGGTGAAGGTCGGCGAGGCCGGCCGCGATCGGATCGCGGGGAACGGGAGCGGCGGCGATCCCCGGCGCGGCCAGGAGCAGGAGCGCGGGGACGATCGCCTGGGGGGTGCATCCGGAGCGCCGCACGCCGTGTCGCCTCCGAGGAGGGGCCCGCCGACCACTATAGCATGGCGGTTCGGCGTCGTTCGGATACGCGCGGCGTGGGCGCGCCGCTCCGCCCCGTCGAGGGCCTGACGCGCGCGGTGTGCTTGATCCGGACCCGAACCGGCGCCCCGGGCGCCGTGGGCCTTACGTTTCCCGTCACCTCCGCTCCGATTTTTGTCGCAAAACCCGACAGCCGCCTCGCGTTACAGGATCGTCAGCGCGCAAGTCCCGCGCGTGCGAGGCTTTCGGGGTGACGTCGGGAGCCCCGTCTCTGGAACGCTTCTTGCTGCTCTTCTGGACACGTCGGAGTCTGGAGGGACAGGAATGAACCGCAAGGCGAGCATTCTTCTCGCGGAGGCCGACCCGGAGTTCTCCCGCTGGGCGTCGGCGGTCCTGACGCGCGGCGGACACCGTCTGGTCACCTCGGACCGGGGCGCCACGGCGCTCGAGCGACTGCGTGCGCAGGGGTTCGATCTGGCGCTGGTCGATATGCGCCTGCCCGACACGAACGGACTGGAGGTCCTCCGCCAGATGAAGGCGGCCTCCCCCGGGACGCCGGTCGTCCTGATGGCGACCCAGCCCGACGTGGACGCCGCCATCGAGGCGCTGCGCAATGGAGCCTACGACTTCCTGCGCAAGCCGGTTGGGGACGAGGAGATCCTGGCGCTGGCTGCGCGCGCGGCCGAGATCCGCCAGATGGGGAACGAGCGCCGGCGGGCGGCGGAAGAGCTGCAGTCGGAGAAGGTCAAGAACTTCGAGCTGAGGCGCAACCTCCAGGCCCAGTATGCCTTCGGCGCGATTCTCGGGAAGAGCCCGAAGATGAAGCAGATCCACGACCTGCTGCAGGAGGTGACCGGCACCGACTCGACGGTGCTGATCATGGGCGAGAGCGGGACGGGCAAGGGACTCCTCGCGCGCATCCTGCACTACAACTCGCTGCGCGCCGACCGGCCGTTCGTCGAGGCCAACTGCGCCGTCTATTCGGAGGGGATCCTGCACTCCGAGCTGTTCGGCCACGAGCGGGGGGCGTTCACCGGCGCGCTGAAGCAGAAGAAGGGCCGCTTCGAGCTGGCGGACGGAGGAACCATCTTCCTGGACGAGATCGGGGACCTCACGCCCGCCACGCAGCTCATGCTCCTGCGGTTCCTGCAGGAGCGTCGGTTCGAGAGAGTGGGCGGCGAGGACACGCTCGAGGTGGATGTCCGCGTCATCGCCGCGACCAACAAGAACCTGCAGGAAGGGATGGAGAAGGGGAGCTTCCGCAACGACCTCTTCTACCGCCTGAACGTCATCCCCATCCACATCCCGCCGCTCCGGGAGCGCGTCGAGGACATCCCGATCCTCGGGATGGAGTTCCTGGAGATCGTGGCCAAGAAGGTCAACAAGCCGATGCGCGGCTTCTCGTCGGAGGCGATGGAGGCGATGACGCGTTACGCCTGGCCGGGCAACGTGCGCGAGCTCGAGAACGTCGTGGAGCGGACGGTGGTGCTCACCAAGGGGGACTTGATCGATCTCCGCGACCTGCCGCCGAACCTGAAAGACGGATCCGTGCGAGGCGGCGAGGTCAAGCTTTCGCTGTACGAGAATGAGCGCCTCTACATCCTCAGGACCCTCGCCGAGTGCAACTGGAACAAGAAGCTGGCCGCCTCGGTCCTCGGCATCAACCGCAGCAGCCTCTACAGCAAGCTCAAGAAGTACGAGATCGGCCGCGGCGAGTCGATGAACTGAGCGTGATCCGGTGAGCGCTCGGGAGACGGCGTGAAGACTCTCAACCGGGGCACCCGGGTCTACCTCCTCCTGACCTATGGCGCCGCCCTGGCCATCCTGGCCCACGTCTTCGTTCCGGGCGCCGTCACCCTCAACACCGAGCTTCTCACCCTCGCCCTGATCGGCGCGATCATGGCCCCGCACACCGTCCACCTCGGGATGCGGGTGGAGATGTCGATCGCCCACCCCTTCATCCTCGGCACGATGATCCTGCTGGGTGAGGGGGAGGCGCTGCTCATCGCCGTGATCTGCTTCGCCAGCGTCTGCTTCCTGCGCGCGCCCCGCATGGAGGTCTACCGGGCGCTGTTCAACATCGGATCGATCGTCATCACCACATTCGCCACCTGCGAGGTCTACGCGGCCCTCGGCGGAGGCGGGCCGGGGCTCGTCGCCAAGAACCCTCTGTTCGCGCTGATGGTGGCGACCCTCACCTTCTACCTGGTGAACACCTTCAGCATCTCGGGGGTGGTCGCGCTCGCCAACCACCTCAACGTCTTCCGGGTCTGGCACGAGCATTTCCTGTGGTCCGCCCCGGCGTTCTTCGCCGGCGGATCGCTCGCCCTCGGGATGTCGTACTTCCTCGACCGGTTCGGAATCTACTCCTTCGTCCTGTCCCTTCCGTTCTGCGTCCTGATCTACTACTCCTACAAGCTGTACCTCGAGAAGCTGGAGGAGAAGAAGCAGCACCTCGAGGACATCGAGCGGATGAACGCGGACCTCGAGCGCAAGGTCAAGGAGCGCACCCAGGAGCTGGAGGTGGTCAACCAGAAGCTGCAGGACTCCAACCGCGAGCTGCAGCGCGCAAACTCGCTGAAAAGCGAGTTCCTGGCGAACATGAGCCACGAGCTGCGCACGCCGCTCAACGCCATCATCGGGTTCTCGGAGCTCCTCCTCGACAAGAGCTTCGGAGCCCTCACGGAGGAGCAGCGCGACTACGTGGCCGACATTCTCAGCAGCGGCCGGCATCTGCTGGAGCTGATCAACGACATCCTGGACCTGTCGAAGATCGAGGCGGGCAAGATGAAGCTGAGCCTGGAGGACTTCGAGCTGGGACCGGCGGTGGAGGAGGCGATGGCGCTCCTGCGGGTCGAGGCCGGCCGCAAGCGCATCGAGCTCGTGTCGGAGGTGGAGGACCAGACTCTCTCCGTGCGCGCCGACCGCAGCAAGCTCAAGCAGATCATGTACAACCTCCTGTCGAACGCCGTGAAGTTCACGCCACCCGCCGGGCGCGTCGTCCTGAGCGCCCGCCGCGCGCAGGACACCCTGACCGTCGCGGTGAGCGACACCGGGATCGGCATCAGGGAGGAGGACCGGGAGCGGATCTTCCAGGCCTTCACCCAGGTCGACGCCTCCTATTCGCGGAAGTACCAGGGCACGGGGCTCGGCCTCACGCTGGTCAAGAAGTTCGCGGAGATGCACGGAGGCCGGGTCGATCTGAGGAGCAAGGTGGGAGAGGGGAGCACCTTCAGCTTCACCATCCCCAACCTTCCGGTGCGCGAGGCGTTGGAGGAGGAGGCCGCGGAGCCGGCGTTGGCCCCGTCCACGCCGGCCGGGACGCCGCGCGCCGAGGAGGGGGCCCCGCCCGCGCCGCAGGTGCCCGCCGGGAGCGGCGACCTCATCCTGGTCGTGGAAGACAACCCGAGCAATCTGAAGCTGGTCTCCGAGCTGCTGAAGGCGCACGGGTACCGCGTGGTCGAGTCGGCCACCGGCGAGGAGGCGCTCGACGCCTTGAAGTTCATCCGTCCGGACCTCATATTGATGGACATCCAGCTCCCCGGGATGGACGGGCTGCAGGTGGCCCGCTCGCTGCGTGACGACCCGGAGACGCGGGGGATCCCGGTCGTGGCGCTGACGGCGCACGCGATGAAGGGAGACGAGGCCCGGGCCAGGGAGGCCGGCTGCGTCGGCTACATCCCGAAGCCGATCGACACGGCCCAGTTCCCCAGGCAGGTCACCGGCTTCCTGCGCGGCGGCGTCGCCGCCGCGGCCCGCTGAGGACGCAAGGAGGAGGGATGCCCGACCCCAGCGCGCCCCGTCCGGCCCCGATCCTGGTCGTGGACGACGACCAGCGCAACGTGCGGCTGATGGAGTCGATCCTCCGCACCCAGGGGTACCCGGTCGTGCGCGCCTACGACGGTGAGGAGGCGCTCCGGCTGATCGATGCGGAGAAGCCGGACCTCGTCCTCCTCGATGTCATGATGCCGAAGATGAGCGGGTTCGAGGTGTGCCAGCGCCTGAAGGGGCGCTACGAGACCCGCCTCCTCCCCGTGATCATGGTGACCGCCCTCAACGCCCTGGAGGACAAGGTTCAGGCGCTCGAGATCGGAGCCGACGACTTCCTCAGCAAGCCGATCAACAAAGTGGAGCTGCTGGCCAAGGTACGCGCCACGCTGCGCGTCAAGTCGCTGCAGGACGAGGTCGAGCGTCAGAAGAAGGAGCTCGAGGAGCGCAACCAGGAGCTGATCCGGATCCAGGGGTTCAAGGAGTCGATGACCCAGATGGTCGTGCACGACCTCAAGAACCCCCTGGCCGGCATCATGGGGAACATCCAGCTGATCCAGATGCAGCGTTCGGAGATGACGGAGGCCAAGCTCGAGGAGCTCCTGACCCGCACTCAGGAGAGCTCCCGGCAGCTGATGCGGATGATCGTGAACATCCTCGACATCGGGAAGCTGGAGGAGCAGAAGATGCCGATCCACCTCGAGCCGGTGCAGCTGCACGCGGTCGTCCGGGACAACGTCGCCGAGCTCACGAGCCTCTCGGCCCGGGACGGCATCCGGCTCGAGAGCCGGGTGCGTCCCGACCTGCCGGCGGTGCGCGCCGACCGCGAACTGGTCTCCCGGGTGGTCGCCAACCTGCTCAACAACGCCTTCAAGCACACTCCCAGCGGCGGGGAGGTCGTGGTCGACGCGCAGCAGGAGGGAGACGATCTCGTGCTGACGGTGCGCGACACCGGCGAAGGGATCCCCGAGGATCTCCAGCCGTACATCTTCGACAAGTTCGTGGCGGGAGAGTCGGTCGCCGGGCGTCGGCGGATGTACGACTCGGGGCTGGGGCTGACCTTCTGCAAACTGGTGGTTCAGTCCCACCGGGGGCGGATCTGGATCAAGAGCCGTCCCGGGGAGGGAACGACGGTCTTCGTCTCCCTGCCCATGCGCGGACCCGCCTCGGAGGCCGCGGCGCCGGGGGTCTCCGGAGGGGGCCTGGCCGGCGCGTCCGCTGCTTGACGCGCGCCGGGGCGCGCCCTATGTTCGGTTCGGAGGGATCGTTGTCCGCCACCGCCTCCTCACCCACGCCGGCGCCCGTCATCCGCGGCTACTGCTCGCCGCCCGCGCTGGCAGAGCTGATCCGCGACCTCTACCTGGACGAGAGGAGCGGGACCCTCATTCTCCGCCGCAGCGGCGTCGAGAAGAGGATCGTCCTCGACCGCGGCATGATCCTGGGCGTCGCCTCCTCCCTCGACGACGAGCGCCTGGCGGCGGTCCTGGTGCGGCGCGGCCTGCTGCGGGTGGAGGAGGCCGAGACGTTCAAGGGCCTCGACGACCGGCAGTGCGCGGAGGCGATCCTCAAGCGAGGGCAGGTGCCCGCACCGGTCGTGCAGGAGGCGATGCGCGAACTGGCGCAGCAGGTCATGACCGCCCTGTTCCGGTGGGAGGACCTCGAGTACCAGTTCCAGGAGGGGGTGGCGGCGGGGCCCGTCGACACGAACGTGGTGGTCAGCTTCGAGCTCATCATCCGTGCCCTGCGATCGATGGCGGGGTTCGAGCAGATCCGACAGGCCCTGATGCGCCAGGACCGTAGCCTGCGCCTCTCGGACCAGCTGTATCTGCCCTTCGACAAACTGAGCCTGACGCCGGTCGAAGGGTTCCTGGTCTCCCGCATCGACGGACAGACCCGGGTACGGGACATCCTGGCCCAGGTGCCACCCGCCGAGGAGGAGGCGGCGGCGCGCTTCGTCTTCGGCCTCCTGATCCTCGGACTGGCACAGTTCGTCCCGCCCATCGGATCGGGCGCGCTGAGCTGCGACGACCTGGTGCGGGGGGAGGAGGAGAAGCGCCGGCGTGAGGAGCGGGAGAAGAGCGAGATCCTCGAGTTCTACCGGATGGCCCGCTCGGGGACGCCTGCCCAGATCCTGGGGGTGAACGCCGAGACACCCCACGAAGCGGTCAAGACGTGCTACATGGAGCGCAAGGAGCGCTATGCGCCCTCCCGCTTCCTCAAGAACGTCCAGGCCGAGCTCCGGGAGGAGCTGCAGATCATCGAGGCGCGCCTGCTCGAGGCGTTCCTGGTCTTGCGCTCGGAGAGACTGGGCTCGGCGCGGCCCGTGGGGCCGGGCACGGAGCGGGTGATCAGCCTCGACCTCGAGCAGCTGGCGATGCGGAAGGAGCTCACCAAAACCGAGAAGCAGTCGGTCGAGGAGGAGCGCGCGCGCCTCGCCGAGCAGTTCTTCCTGAAGGCGCGTGACTACTTCAAGATGGGGGACTACTTCAACTGCATCCGGTACTGCGAGTTCGCGGCCGCTCACAACGACAGGAACGCGGGTCTCCACAGTCTCCTCGGGCAGGCCCTGTCGCGCAACCCCGACTACCGCTGGCAGAAGCGGGCGGAGACCGCTCTCCTCAAGGCCGCGGACCTCGAGCCGTTCAACGCGAACCACTTCGTCGCGCTCGGGGATTTCTACCGGGCCCACGATCTCATCGGCAAGGCGCGAAAGCACTACGAGAAAGCGCTCGAGATCCTCCCTGGGCAGCCGCAGGCGCGGCAGGCGCTGAAGGAGCTCCCTCCGTCCAGGGAGTAAGCCGGTTCGCGCCACCGCGCCCGTCGCGATTGACAACGGGTTCCTCCATGCTATAATGCGCCGTCCTCCGAGATCCTGGTACCATGTTCATAGAAATAAAGGAGATAGGGCCAGAGGGCCTGGCCGTTGACAGATACATTGACGCGCTCCCGCCTCTCCCGCTGAAGGGGGAGGAGGTGGCTCGGGTCGGCAGGTCGCACCTCGCCGGGGACGTCCTGCGCGAGCCGGACGGGATCGCCTTCACCGGCGACATCGACACGATCGCGACGCTGATCTGCAGTCGGTGCCTGGAGTCGTACGACCTGCCGCTGACGATGCACTTCAACCTTCTCTATACCACCGCTCCGGAGCGCGTCGGTCGCAGGGAGAGCCGGGTGGACGAGGAGAGCATCACCCTGACGCATTACGATGGCGTGCGGCTCGACCTGGGAGCGCTCCTCGCGGAGCAGATCTACCTGGGGCTGCCGCTCAAGCCGCTGTGCCGGACCGACTGCCGCGGGCTCTGCCCGCGTTGCGGCACGAACCTCAATCTGGGGGCGTGCGGGTGCCGGGAGGAGCGGATCGACGATCCCCGCCTCCGGGTCCTCAAGACGCTCCTCTAGTCCCGCTGGGACGGACCTGATGCCGAATCCGAAACGACGTCATTCGCGCGCCCGCCGCGACAAGCGGCGCGCCCACGACAGCCTGACCCGCCCCGCCCTCTCCAAGTGCCCGAACTGCAGCGAAGACAGGCTGCCCCACAGGGTCTGCCCGCACTGCGGGTACTACAAGGGGAGGGAGGTCATCGAGGTCGGTGAGGTCTAGGGAAGGACCTCGAGACTGGTCCTGACGCGACCTTGTGAGATCGCCGCGCGACCTCCGCGGCGCCTCCTGGTACCCAGGCGCGGGCCCTTGGCCGCCCTGCCCCCGAGAAGGGGCATCGCATGGAGAGCACGATAGCGGTCGACGCGATGGGGGGGGACTACGCGCCCGCGCACCCCGTCGCCGGAGCGGTCCTCGCGGCGCGCGAGTTCGGTACGCGCATTCTCCTGGTGGGGCGGGCCGACGAGGTGCGCGCGGAGCTCGCCCGGCACCGGCCCGCGGGCCTTCCGATCGAGATCATCCACGCCAGCGAGGTGGTGGGGATGGACGAGTCGCCGGTGAACGCCTTCCGACGCAAGAAGGACTCCTCCATCCGCGTGGCCGCCGCGCTGGTGCGCGAGGGTCGCGCGCTGGGGGTGGTGAGCGCGGGGAACACCGGGGCGGTCATGACCACCGTCAAGATGATCTGCGGCGTCCTCGAGGGAGTCGAGCGGCCGGCATTGTGCGCCGTGGTGCCCAACCTCAAGGGCCACTCGGTCTGGCTCGACGTCGGAGCCAACATCGACTGCCGTCCGGAACACCTGGTGCAGTTCGCCATCATGGGCCATCTCTACGCCCGGGAGGTCCTGGGAGTCGCGATCCCTCGGGTCGGGCTGATGAGCATCGGTGAGGAGGACAGCAAGGGGAACGAGGTGACGCGCGAGGCGTTTCGGGTCCTGAAGGAGGCGCCGCTGAACTTCATCGGGAACGTCGAGGGCCGGGACATCTTCAACGGGGAGGCGGACGTCATCGTATGCGACGGCTTCATCGGCAACGTCTCCCTCAAGGCGGTGGAGAGCGCGGCGGACGCGATCGTGCACTTCCTGAAGGAAGAGATCGGCAAATCCTTCCGCGCCAAGCTGGGCTACCTCCTCGCCCGCCCGGCGTTCCGCAGCTTCCGCAAGAAGGTGGACTACGCCGAATACGGCGGCGTCCCGCTTCTCGGTGTGCGCGCGGCGGCGATCATCTGCCACGGCGGCTCGTCGGCGCGCGCCGTCAAGAACGCGGTGCGCGTAGCGCTCGACTTCCACGAGAACCGCGTCAACGACAGGATCCACGACGAGATCGCCCGGATGACGACGCGGGCGCCTGTGGCCGAGCAGGCGTCGGGCGGGGCCACCCTGCCCCTCGGAGAATGACGTGGGGCGCACGGGCCGCCGCGCCGTCATCCGGGGGACCGGGTCCTCCCTCCCCGACACGATCCTGACCAACGCCGACCTCGAGAGGATGGTCGACACTTCGGACGAGTGGATCACGACGCGAACGGGAATCCGTGAGCGCCGCATCGCGCGTGAGGACGAGCCGACGTCCCTGTTCGCGACCCGGGCCGCGCAGGAGGCGCTGCGCGCGGCCGGTCTCCCCGCCGGCGATCTGGACCTCATCCTCTGCGCGACGGTGACACCCGATCAGCCGATCCCGGCCAGCGCCTGCATCATCCAGGACGCGCTGGGGGCGAGGAAGGCGGCGGCGTTCGATCTGTCGGCCGGCTGCTCAGGGTTCATCTACGGCCTGGCCGTGGCGGACCGCTTCCTCGCCTCGGGGGCCTACGGGCGCATCCTGCTGATCGGCGTCGAGCTGCTGTCGAAGTACGTCGACTGGACGGACCGGGCCACCTGCGTACTGTTCGGAGACGGGGCCGGGGCTGTCGTGCTGACCGCCGGCGACGGGCCCGCGGGGGTCCTGGCGACGTCGCTTCACGCCGACGGCAGCATGGCGGACTACATCTACGTCCCGGCGGGAGGGACGCGCGAGCCGGCCTCCGAGCGCACGGTCGCGGAGCGGCGGCACTACATCCGAATGAAGGGGAACGAGACCTTCAAGATGGCGGTGCGTTCGATGGAGGAGGCCTCCCGCGAGGTCCTCGAGCAGGCCGGGCTCGTGGCGTCCGACGTCGACCTGTTCATCGCGCATCAGGCCAACCGGCGGATCATCGACGCCGTCGGGAGCCGCCTCGGCCTGCGCCAGGGCCAGGTCTACGTCAATATCGAGCGCGTCGGCAACACCTCGGCCGCCTCGATCCCGATCGCCCTCGATGAGGCGGCGCGCCAGGGTCTCCTGAAGGCGGGCGATCACCTCCTGTGCGCCGCCTTCGGTACGGGCCTCACCTGGGGCGCGGCGATCTGCCGGTGGGGATGGTGAGCGGGCGCCCGCGGGTCGCCCTCGTGTTCCCGGGCCAGGGATCCCAGGCGGTCGGCATGGGGAAGGCGGCCCACGAGGCCTTTCCGGAGGCGCGGGCCGTTTTCGAAGAGGCCGATGCGGTGCTCGGGTTTCCCCTGAGCCGCACCTGCTTCGAGGGGCCGGAGGAGGCGCTCCGGCTGACCGCCACGACGCAGCCGGCGATCCTCGCCACGAGCCTTGCGCTGCTGGCGGCCCTGCGCGCGCGCCTGCGCGATCGCCGGCCCGGCGCGGTTGGCTGCGCGGCGGGCCATTCGCTCGGCGAGTACGCCGCCCTGGTGGCGGCGGGCTCGCTCGAACCGGCGGACGCCGTTCGCATCGTCCGCCGTCGCGGGGAGTACATGCAGGAGGCGGTGCCGGTCGGCCACGGGGCCATGGCCGCCCTCCTCGGCGGCACGCCGGAGGCGGTGGAGGCCCTCTGCCGCGAGGCGGCCGCGGGGGAGGTGCTCGCCCCCGCGAACCTGAACGCCCCGGATCAGACGGTGGTGGCGGGGACGGCCGCCGCCGTGGAGCGCCTGGTGTCCCTGGCACACGCTCGCGGCGTCCGCAGGGTGGTCCGACTGGCGGTGAGCGCCCCGTTTCACTGCGCCCTGATGGCTCCGGCGCAGGAGCGGCTGGCGCGCGACTTGGAGGCGCTGCCTCTGCGCGATGCCTCCTTCCCGGTGATCCCGAACGCGACGGCGAGTCCGGCGACCGCGGCGCGCGTGTTGCGGGAGGCGCTGGTCCTCCAGGTGACGCGGCCCGTCCGCTGGGTCGAGACGGTGCGCGCGATGAGGGCGGCCGGCGTCGACACCCTGGTCGAGGTCGGTCCCGGGCGGGTCCTGTCCGGCCTGGCGCGGCGGATCGATCCGAGCCTGCGCTTGCTGAACGTCGAGGATCCGGTGAGCCTCGCGGCGACGATCGCGGCGCTCGACCGATCGGACGCGGAGGGGGTGGAATGAGCGGCGAGCTGGCGGGGCGCGTGACCCTGGTGACCGGGGCCTCGCGCGGGATCGGGCGGGCCGTGGCCCTGACCTGCGCGGCGCGCGGGTCCGATCTCGTGCTCGCGGCCCGCTCGCAGGAGGCGCTGCAGGCGGTGGCGTCCGAGTGCCTGGCCCAGGGCGTGCGCGCGCAGGCGGTTCCGCTCGACCTCGGCGAGGCCGCGGGGGCGCGCGCCGGGATGGAGCGGGCGCTCGCCGCCTTCGGGCGGATCGATCACTTGGTCAACAACGCCGGGACGACCGGCGACGGCCTCCTCATGAGGATGAAACGGGAGGAGTGGGATCGCGTCGTGCAGGTGAACCTGGGCGGGGCGTTCGAGACGACCCGGGCGGTGCTCCCCTCGATGATCAAGGCGCGGTACGGGCGGATCGTGAACGTCAGCTCGGTCGTCGCGCTGATGGGAAACCCCGGGCAGGCGAACTACTGCGCGGCCAAGGCGGGCCTGGTCGGCTTCACCAAGTCGTTGGCTCGTGAGGTCGCGTCGCGCGGGATCACCGTCAACGCCGTGGCGCCGGGCTTCATCGACACGGACATGACGCGCGCGCTGACGGGGGGTGCGCGCGAGACGATGACCGCGCTCATCCCCCTGGGACGACTCGGCACGGCGGAGGACGTCGCGGCTGGGATCGCCTTCCTCCTTGGCCCTGGCGCGTCCTACATCACGGGGGAGGTGCTGAACATCAGCGGCGGTCTTTACATGTAGAGAGGTGGCGAACGATAATCGGCCCGCGCGGGGGGCGCGCCGCGGGCTCCAGGGAAAGGCGCCTACAGGACGCCGCTTCACCGGTGGAGGGACAACGATGGCGCAGAGCATCGAGGAGAAGGTCAAGGGGATCATCGTCGAGCAGCTGGGCGTCGACCCCGAGGAGGTGACGCTGGAGGCCTCGTTCGTCAACGACCTCGGGGCGGATTCGCTCGACACGGTCGAGCTGGTCATGGCCCTGGAGGAGGCCTTCAAGATCGAGATCAGCGACGAGGACGCCGAGAAGATCCACTCCGTCGGCGACGCCGTGCGCTACATCCAGACGCACGCCTGATCGACCCGGGGGAGGCGGATCGGTGAAGGAGCGCAGGGTCGTCATCACGGGGCTGGGCATGGTCTCGCCCCTGGGCCTCGGCACCCAGGAGAACTGGCGCGCGCTGACCCAGGGGAGGAGCGGGATCGGCCCGATCACGCGGTTCGATACGACCGACTACGCCTGCAAGATCGCGGGGGAGCTCAAGGGTTTCAACCCGGAGGACTGGGTCGCCCGGAAGGACGTCAAGAAGATGGATCTCTTCATCCTCTACGCCCTTGCGGCGTCGGAGATCGCCCTGCGCGACGGCGGCTTCCAGGTGAGCCCTGCCGAGGCGGACCGGGTCGGCGTCTTCATCGGCTCCGGCATCGGCGGACTTCCTTCGATCGAGCGCCAGCACGCCGCGCTCCTCAAGGAAGGGCCGCGGCGGATCTCCCCCTTCTTCATCGTCGGGCTCATCGTGAACATGGCGTCGGGGCAGGTGTCGATCCGCTTCGGTGCCAAGGGGCCCAACCAGGCCTCATGCACCGCCTGCGCCACCGGCTCGCACGCCATCGGGGACGCCTTCGAGATCATCAAGCGGAACGACGCCGACGTGATGATCGCCGGAGGGGCCGAAGGGGTCATCACGCCGCTCTGCGTCGGCGGATTCGCCGCCATGCGCGCGCTGTCGACGCGAAACGATGACCCGCCGGGGGCGTCGCGGCCCTTCGACAAGGACCGCGATGGCTTCGTGATCGGGGAGGGGGCGGGGATCGTCCTCCTCGAGGAGCTCGGCCACGCGCTCAAGCGGGGGGCCCGGATCTACGCCGAGGTGGCGGGGTACGGCCTCTCCGGTGATGCCTACCACGTCTCGGCGCCGTCGGAGGACGGCGACGGGCCGATCCGGGTCATGCGGAGCGCGCTCCGGGACGCGGGCGTCGATCCGAGCGTCATCGATTACGTCAACGCCCACGGCACGTCGACGCCACAGGGGGACGTCGTGGAGACGCGTGCCCTCCGCGCCCTCTTCGGGGAGCGCGCGCGCCGCGTGGCGATCAGCAGCACGAAGTCGATGACCGGGCACCTCTTAGGAGGAGCCGGCGGGCTGGAGACGGCGATCACCGCGCTGGCGGTGCACGACGACCTCGTGCCGCCCACGATCAACTACACGACTCCGGATCCCGAGTGCGACCTCGATTACGTCCCCAACGAGGCGCGCCGCATGCGGGTGAACTACGCCCTCAACAACTCGTTCGGCTTCGGGGGAACCAACGCGGCCCTGGTCCTGAAGAAGTACGAGGCGTAGCCGCGCGCCGAGCCTCGCCCGCCGTCAGACCTCGGCGAAGATTGAATCTTTGAGGCAGTTGAGCTTCGCCTCGTACGACTCCGGGTAGACGAACCAGGCGGCGGCGGCGACGCTGCTGATCAGGGCATTTCCGTCCTGCGGCGTGAAGCAGAACCCGACGACCTCATGCCGGTTGTGCACGGCCAGGGTGGGAGCCACCAGCACCGCCTGGTTGAGGATGCGGCCGTAGTGCCCGTAATCGCGGCCGAACGAGAAGACGGTGTTGGCGGACTGCTTGTAGGTCAACGCCACCCGATCGTCCCGCCCGATCGTCTCGAGAATCGCCTCGACGGAGGTCGGGCGCCGCACCCGGAGGTTGAAGTGGACCGCGTGCATGTACTGGCTGTTGACCTTCAGCGCCGAGGAGAAGAGGTTCAGGTCGTACCCGTTCTGCTTGAAGAGGTGCCAGGCGTCGCGGGCGTGGTGCGTGCCGAAGCGCTCGTCCTTGTGGCGGTTGACCTGCGGCGAGGGCACGAAGGAAGAGTCCTGGCTGATGTCGTTGGCGCGCCGGATGCACAAGAAGCGGCCCTCGGCCAGGTTGTCGATGCCACCGTCCCGGATGCCGATCAGATCGATCAGCACCGCGAGGTTGTGGGTGTTGCAGGAGACCACCTGGATGTACTGGTCCACGCCATGCCTGAGCACGCGATCGGAGATGCCGCGCGCATACATCTTCCCGAAGCCGAACTCGGACCCCTGGGCGATGAACCCTAGGGTGTTGTGCGCGTACTTCTCGTAGATCTCCTTCTTGTTCTGCAGGCCGACGTCCGAGGGGGTGCAGTCGATCACCACGGTGGCCTGGCGCAGCGCCTCGTGGTGCTCGTACGCCGGCTCGATCCCCAGCTCGCGGAACCCCTGGCGGGCCGAGTCGTCGCAGGCCAGCCGCGCACCGCGCTTGATCAGGCTCGTGACCTTCGTCTTGTCGGTCAGGAGCGGCGTCCGCTTGTGGAACGTGACCTCGTCGAAGCCGAGCGAATCCTTCTTGTCGGCGAACAGCCCGATCAGCGGCTCGCCGATGGTGCCGGTCCCGATGATGTGCACCACCTTCCTGGACGGCATGAGCGCTCTCCTGTTCACTCGCGGGGGACGGCCGCGACCCGGGTTGAAGATACCACCGCCCCCCGGCCGGGTCAATCACCGGAACGCGGCCCGGAGGGCGCACCGCGCGCCGATTTCTTGACAGGCTCCGACCCATCCCCTAGAATCGACGGGAGGATTGGCCCCCCCCGGGAGCGCTCCCGACCGGCGCCCGTGGCGCCCGGAGGACGAGGTTGAGCCAGCGCGAAGCGCCCCGCCCCACCATCCCGGTCGGTGATCTGCTCTCCGACCCCCTCGCCGACCTGGGCCTCCGGCTCCTCGCCGGGAGCAGCGGCCTGGGGCGCCCGATCGGCGCCGCCGTCCTTCAGAAGCCCGGGCTCGCCCTGGCCGGCCATCCGGAGATGCTCCGGACCGGGACCGTGCAGGTCCTGGGCCGCAGCGAGGTGGCCTATCTGGAGCAGATTCCGGCGGAGCAGCGCCGCTCCGTATTGGGTCGCGTCACCGGCGTGCCGATCGCCTGCTTCATCCTGACGCACGGCGCCTCGCCCCACCCGGACCTGGTCGGGGCGGCGGAGACGAGCGGCATCCCGCTCCTGGTCACGGCACGATCGACCGCGCGCCTGATCGACGTCCTGGGGCGTCACTTGGAGGAGCGCCTCGCTCCCGTGGTCACCATCCACGGAACTCTGATCGACATCTACGGCGTCGGCGTCCTGATCCTCGGGGAGAGCGGGGTCGGCAAGAGCGAGTCGGCCCTCGAGTTGATCCTGCGGGGTCACCGGCTGGTGTCGGACGACGTCGTCACCCTGCGGCGCGTCGGCGCGGTCCTGAACGGCATGGGACCCGACGTGAGCCGCTACCACATGGAGCTGCGTGGTCTGGGGATCATCAACATCAAAGATCTCTACGGCGTCGCGGCGGTCCGCGAGCGCAAGGACGTGGAGCTGGTGGTGCGCCTCGATCGCTGGCAGGACGGCAAGGAATACGACCGTCTCGGCCTGGACGAGAGGACCCACAGGATCCTGGGCGTCGATCTGCCGATGCTCGAGATGCCCGTCGGGCCGGGCCGCAACCTCTCCGTGCTCCTGGAGGTGGCGGCGCGGCACCACCTGCTGAAGCGCAAGGGATACCACCCGGCCCGTGAGCTGGCGGGCCGCATCCAGGAGGCCCTGGAGAAGAGGCGATGACGGCGCCCA
>WNGG01000221.1_pt1 | contig 78958 bp, 78 predicted proteins | sample 5400661 | NCBI WGS metagenome assembly WNGG01 (sample SAMN13153372, study PRJNA577476) | soil metagenome | isolation source: 100 cm soil or saprolite under Garry oak tree replicate 1 | place: USA:California | collected 2016-06-15
GCCATCGACGCGACCCTGGACGCCGACCGTCGCCTGGTCGGCGAGCGCGCGGCCGTCCTGTTCCGGTGGCTGTTCCTGGTCGTCCTCGGCGTCCTCAACAACGTGGCGCCGGGCCGGGTGTACGAAGCTCAGATCGAGGTCGACATCGTCCTCGGTGCGTGGACCGTCATGAACGTGGTGGTCAACGTCCTGCTTGTCCGGGGCTTGAAGCCTGGCAAGCAGTTCAGCCTCACCACCATGACGCTCGACATCTTCTTCGCGGCCGGCCTGGTCTACCTGTCGAACGGCTTCTCGAGCCCGTTCTTCCTGGCGCTGTTCCTGGCCGTGATCACCAATGCGGTCCGCTTCGGGGCGATCGCGAGCGTCATCTCGGCCCTGGTGGTCGCATTCATCTATCTATTCGTCGGCGGGAGCTTCACGCCGTCGAATTTCGTCGTCGATCCCAACGCGACGATCGGCAAGGTCTTCCTGTTCGTGGTGGTGGCATTGGCCACGGCGTATATGACGAGAGAGCTGGAGCGCGAACGGCGCCAGGCCGTCGAGCGGGCCGCCCAGGCGGACACCCTGCGCGAGCTGAGCGCCGACATGGTGACGGGCACCGATATAAAGGATGTGTTCAAGGTCCTCGTCGGCAACGCAGTGCAGATGACGAGCTCGCAGCGCGGCCGTTTGATCCTTACGTCGCAGGAAGGCTTCGAAGAGGTCGCCACCGCCAGCCGTGACGAGTCCGTGCCTCCACCGGAAGGCGAGCCTTTCGACCAGGCCCTTCTCGGCGTCGTCTCGCATTCCGGCGAGGCGGCGTTCGCGGATGACCGCAAGGGCCTCACGATCCCGATCGCGTCGAGCGACGGCGTCACGGCCCTCCTCTACCTCAACAAGTCGGACTCGCAGTTCAGCAACCAGGACCTGTTCACCGTGGACGCCCTGTCCGGCAGCTCCGCTGTGCCGCTCGCCAACGCTCTCCGCTACCACCGAAGCAGCCTGGAAGCCATTACGGACAGCCTGACCGGGCTCGCCAATGTCCGCGAGCTGCGGCGGCGGCTGGAGGTCGCGTTCGCCAGGCCCGACCGCTCCACCACCCCGCTCTCGCTCTTGCTGATCGACTTCGACCACTTCAAGTCCGTCAACGACGAGCTGGGCCATCAGCACGGCGACCTCGTGCTCCAGCTCGGCGCGAGGATCGTGCGGGCGGCCGCGCGCTCGCAGGACCTCGTCGCCCGATACGGCGGCGACGAGCTTGCACTCATGGTTGCCGACGTCAACGGCGTCGGAGCGCAGCGCCTGGCGTATCGAATCGTCGACTCGGTGCACGCGGCTGCCGTCGCGACGACCCCGGGCAAGCACCTCACCTTCAGCATCGGCGTCGCCACGTATCCGGAGGATGCGCTGACCGCGCAGGAGCTGATCGCCGCGGCCGATCAGGCCCTCTACCTCGCAAAACGGGAGGGCAAGGACCGCGCGTGCACATTCCCGCAGCTCGTCACCGAGCTCGAGCTGGCGACCGAGAACCTCGTCACGCTGCTGGCGGACGCCGGGCCCCAGGTGGTCGTGGCCGCCGCCCACGCCGTCGACCACCGTAACCCCCTCGCCCAGGGCCACTCGAGCCGCATCGCCGCCATCGCAGACGGAATCGGCCGCCGCATGAACATCCCCGCCGGCCAGCTCGAAGACCTGCGCACGGCCGCGTTCCTGCACGACGTCGGCCACATGACGATGCCCGACGGCGAGCCGCTGGAGGCGCCTGGCCACGCCGAGGCGGGCGAGAAGATCGTCAGGGCGGCGGAGTTCTCAGAAGCCGTTGCCGCCGCGGTCCGAAACCATCACGAACGCTGGGACGGCGCCGGCACGCCCGACGGCCTTGCGGGTGACAAGATCCCCCTGAACTCACGCATCCTCGCCGTCGCCGAGACCTACGAGGCGCTCACGGCCGGGCGTGGCGTCGAGCGCCTTACGGCCGCGGAGGCGCTGAAAGACATGACCGAGAAGATCGGCAGCGAATTCGACGGCCCGATCGTAGAGGCGCTCGGGCGCAGCATCCGTGATTCCGCCCCGGAGCCGGTCCTACCGGGCGTCGCCTTACCGGCGGTGGCGACCGCGTCCTAGTCTTAGTGGGTCATGCACTTCGTGCTCGTGCACGGTGCGTATCACGGCGCATGGTGCTGGGACGAGCTACGCACCGAGCTGGAACGCGGAGGTCATTCGAGCACCGCGGTCGAGCTCCCCATCGAGGATCCGGACGCCGGCGCAGAACGCTACGTGGACGAGGTGCTGCAGGCCGTGCCGAGGCAAGCCGATGCCGTGGTGATGGTCGGGCACTCGCTGGCGGGGCTCACCATCCCGATCGCCGCCTCGAGGACGCGCACCGCGATGACGATCTACCTGTGCGCGCTCCTGCCCGTTCCTGGACTCAGCTGGGATGCCCAGCGCGCCGGTTTTGGAACGGGGTTCGAGCCGTCCGAGCCGGCCGTCGAGCACGAGGACGGCAGCGCGTCGATGCCCGAGCGAGCGGCGATCGAGGTCTTCTTCCACGACTGCCCACCCGAGGTTGCGCTGGCCGCAGCAAGGCGCCTCCGGCGGCAGCACTGGAAGATCACCCGGGAGCTGACCCCGCTGCGGCAGTGGCCCGAGGTCCGTTCCGCGTACATCCTCTGCGTGGACGACCGCATGGTGTCCCGCGAGTACGGCCGCCGGGCTGCCCGCCTCCAGCTCGGAATCGACCCGATCGAGCTCCCCGGCGGGCATTCGCCGTTCCTGTCTCGGCCTCGCGATCTGGCTCAGACCCTCGTCCGCGCGGCTTCGCGCTAAGCCGTAGCGACCGTTGGGCAAACGGGGTAACCTTCGGCCGGTGCCGAACTGGAGCCACCTCTGGCAGCGCTTCCTGCTGACGAGCTCGCTGCTCGTCGGGCTCGTGATCGGCGTCGCGGCCACGATCTTCGGATACAGCAACCTCGCCACGGTCGACGTGCACTGGTCGGTGCTTCACATCGACGGCATCCCACTTTGGACCGTCGCCGTGGTGCCGCTGGCGCTGACTCTGATTGCGGGCACGCTCTATCACTGGATGGACGGCTTGCACCACTTCAGCGAGCACATGCGCCATCGCCACCTCGTCCACGAGCTCGAGGCCCAGGTCGCCTCGCTTCGGGCCCACCTGGACCAGGTGCTCGAGATGCCGGACCACGCCGGCGTGGCGGCCAAAGGCGGCGCCAAGGTGTCGCTGCCCCAGCCAGTCGAGGAGTCGCCCGATGCCGGGCCCTTCGATGGCGCCGCACCTGAGGCGCCGGCGCTGCCCGAAGCCCCGCCCGAGCCCGCTCCTCAAAAGGGCGGCGATCGCCGCAAGCGAGTGAAGCTCACCGCCGCTGAGCCAGAGGTCGCCAAGCCCAACGGCGAGCTCGAGAAGGCGGCGCCAGCGGCCGAAGCCCAGGCGGAGCCTGCCATCCCAGCCCAGGGAGCCTGAGGGTCCGACCATGGCGGAACGCCGACGCGCGGGTCGTCTTGTTGTCCCTCCTGCCGATGCCCCGGCGGACAAGATGCTGCTGGAGCGCAGCGCCATCGAGGAGCTCAGCCATCACGCTGATCCGTGGCGCGTGCTGCGGATCCTTTCTGAGTTCGTCGAAGGCTTCGACGCCCTCAACGGCGTCGGCCCGGCCATAACCGTTTTCGGCTCGGCGCGCACGAAGCCGGACGATCCCTACTACGCGGCGGGGAGGTCGCTCGGCGCCGCGCTCGCCCGCCGCGGCTTTGCAGTTATAACCGGCGGCGGGCCGGGAATGATGGAGGCGGTCAACCGGGGCTGCCACGAGGCCGGCGGCTTGTCTGTAGGCTGCAACATCGAGCTGCCTCGCGAGCAAGAGCTCAACCCCTACGTGGATCTTGGCGTCGAGTTTCGCTACTTCTTCGTCCGCAAGAACATGTTCGTGAAGTACGCCCGCGGGTTCGTGATCTTCCCGGGCGGCCTTGGGACGCTCGACGAGCTGTTCGAGTCATTGACGCTCGCGCAGACAGGAAAGATCGAGCATTTCCCGATCGTCCTGTTCGGGTCCGAGTACTGGAACGGGCTCCTCGACTGGATGCACAAGGTCGTGCTCGCTCGAGGCGCGATGTCGCCGGAGGACTTCGACCTCGTCAGCCTGACCGACGACCCCGAAGAGGCGGCCGCGATGGCCACACGACCGCTGCCCGTGCATATCGACGAGCCGCGAGACGAGACCCGCGAACCGAAGGCGGAAGCTCGATAGCCGCCGTAGCACCAGTCACGCCGTCGCTTGATTTCTATTTCCTGACCGACGACGGCCAGACGTCAGATGTCGTCGCGCAGCGGGTGGCATCGTTCCTGAACGGCGCCAACGAGACCCTTGACATCGCCATCTACGACCTTCGACTCGAAGCGGGTCCAGGCGCCAGCGTGCTCGGCGCGTTTCAGGCCGCAGTGAAACGAGGGGTCCATGTGCGGCTGATGTTCAACCAGGATCACCCCGCGGATCTCCCTGTCCCGCCGCCTGCCGAGATCGACTGGGCTTTCGTCAACCAGCTGGAAGCAGCGGGGGTCGAGACCAAGCCGATCCCCGGCGTGCCCGACCTCATGCACCACAAGTACGTCGTGCGCGATGCAGGAACCCCGCAGGCGGCCGTGCTCACGGGCTCAGCCAACTGGACCAACGACTCGTGGAACCGCGAGGAGAACGTGATCTTCACGATCGCTTCGCCGGATGTCACAGCCTCATTCGAGCAGAACTTCATGGAGCTCTGGCAGAACCCGGTGGTCGCGCAGTCTGGACGCATCTCCGGTCCATGGGAGTCCCTCCCCGACTCGACACGTGCACGGCTCTACTTCTGCCCCGGCCGAGCTTTGAAGCTCGTGCACGCGATGGCCCGGTCGATCGCGTCAGCACAACAGCGGATACGTATCTGCTCACCGGTCCTCACGTCAGGCCCGGTCCTCGGCACGCTCGCGGAGGTGGTCGACCAAGGAAAGGTCGATGTTTCGGGTGTGTACGATGCGACTCAGATGGACCAGGTCCAGCGCCAGTGGGGCGAGCAGGCGACGGCGGCGTGGAAGATAGCCGCCTTTCACGGCATCATCGCCGCCGCGAAGTTCGGCTCGAAGCGCTCCACTCCATACGCGGTCGGCTCGGTGCACGACTTCATGCACGCGAAGATCCTGGTCGCGGATGACTACGTATACGCGGGCAGCTTCAACCTCTCACACAGCGGCGAGCAGAACGCGGAGAACGTGGTCCAGATCGAAAGCCACGCTGTGGCCGAGCTCTGCACCGCATACATCGACAGGGTCGCGGCGACGTACGGCGGCCGCCCTCTCGCCGGATAGAGAGACGCCGAGCCCTCGGGTCCTCTGGGCAGGAGGGGCCCTGATCGCACTGCTGATCGTGGGCCTGACGCTCGCGCTGCCGCGCCTGCAGCCGCCAACCGGCACATTGCTCGTGCTGGGCTCGGCCCGATCGCCCAGCTCGCTCGCGACGGCCACCGTCAGCCTCCACGGCAGCGCCGGCTGGTCGGCGCTGGGCTCTGTGTCCGGAAATGTGCCGGAGGCCCCTGAGCAGCGCGAGCTGCTGGCCGTGCCGGTCGCCGCCGGGAATTACGACCGCGTCCGTGTCGGTGCCGACGAGCAGCCGGTGGCGATTTCTGTTGCCGCGGGCCAGGTAGAGCCGGTCCTGCTCGGCATCGGCTCCGGGCACCTCATCCCCGGGGCCGCCTACGCGGGCAACGACCAGGTCAACCTCGCCCTCGGTGAGCTGTCGGGCAAGTACGTGGCCATGCCGGCGTTCGACCTGCAGGACCAGGCGGGCAGCCCCTTCAACAACGAGACCATCGCGGGCAGGGACGTGGTCATCGCCGCCTTTCACACCACCTGTCATCAGACGTGTCCCCTCTACACCGCGCTGTTTGCACAGCTCAAAAAGCAAAAGCTGCCGCCGACGGTGCTGTTGGTCGAGGTGACGACCGACCCCGAAACCGACACGCCGTCGGCGCTCGCGCAGTACGCAAGACGGATCGGAGCAGCGTGGACGTTCGCCACCGGGTCGTCTGACGCCCTGACCGCGTTCTGGAAACCGTTCCAGGTCGACCTTGCCACCGGCGACAGTCACGTCTCGACGTTGGCCCTGCTCGACCGCCATGGTTACATCCGCCTCGTTTACCGCGGCGTTCCCGACGTCGGTCAAGACATCTCGCCCGAGCTGGTGACGTCGCTAGGCGCCGAAGGGCTGCACGAGCTCGTGTCACATGGCGACGGCTGGGGGACGCCGCAGGTGCTGCAGTCGCTGCTTACGATCAGCGGTCCTGAGCAGGCGGCTTCCGGCGGCGGCAGCGCGCCGCCGTTTTCGCTGAGCGGCACGGACGGGAACCGCGTCAGCCTCGCGGGACTGCTGGGTAGGCCGCTGGTCATCAACTTCTGGGCGTCCTACTGCGCCCCGTGCAAGGTCGAGATGCCGATGCTGCAGAGCAAGGTGGGCCCGCAGTCCGGGGCCCGGCTCGTCCTCATCAATGAGGGCGACGGCGCCCCGGCCGCGCGCAGCTTCCTGGACTCGGTTGGCGTCCACCAACCCGCGCTTCTGGACTCAGACCTCGGCGTTGGACGCGTTTATGGGGCAATCGCGCTGCCGACCACGGTGTTCGTTCGCGCCGACGGCTCGATCGATGCCCGCCATCTAGGCCAGCTCGATGAGCGTGTGCTCGTCGCGGAGCTGTCGAAACTTGGTGGTCAGTAGACTTCGCCGAGTGATCGGCGTCGGGGGATTTCGGAAGCTCGCGGTGGCGACCGCGATCTTCGCCTATCTCCAGATCGCGCTCGGCGGTGTGGTTCGCGTCTCCGGCTCCGGCCTTGGCTGCCCCGACTGGCCGCTGTGCAACGGCCGCCCCTATCCGCCGGCTGACCCGCACGCAATCATCGAGTACTCGCATCGCGCGGTCGGCAGCGTGACCGGCATCCTGATCATCACGACCGTCGTGCTGGCGTGGGTTGTGGTTCGGTCGAGCCGGCCGCTCGTCGCCTGGCTGGCGACCGCTTCGCTGATCGGGGTGGTGGGGGAGGGGATCCTCGGAGGCGTGGTCGTGGCCAACGAGCTGCAGTCCTGGCTCGTGGTCATCCACCTGGGGCTGGCCATGATCATCCTCGGTTTCCTGGTCGCGACTGCCGTGATGGCGGGCCCGTCCTCGGCCGGCGTTCCCGACCGGTCCTTCCGCCGTCTGGCCGCGGTCATGGCGGGGGCCACCTATCTATTGCTGCTCACGGGATCGACTGTCGTCGGCAGCAACGCCGATAAGGGGTGCCATGCCTGGCCTTTGTGTGGGGGAGGCCTGACGCCTGACTTCTCGGGCGCCAACGCATTCACGATGCTGCACCGCGGCGCGGTCCTCGTCGTCGGCGTGCTCATCGTGTTTGTCGCCGTGACCGCGATCCGGCGATCGGGAACGAGGTCGGCCCTCGGCTTGAGCGCCTTCGGGACGCTGGTGGTGTTCGCCCTGCAGGTCGTTGTCGGCGCTGCGGCCGCCCTCACCGACGGCGCGCTCTTCAACGGCCTTCATGTCGCGATCGCTACGCTCGTCTTTACCGCTGTGCTCACATCAGCTCTACTGACGCTGCCGCGCACCGACCGCACCGCCGAGCTGTCCCACCTGGCGGTGGAGAGAGGGTCGGCGTGAACGCGGTCACGGCACGGTCGGCAACCAGCGTCCTGAGCGTGGCGCGTGACTACATCAGCTTGCTCAAGCTGCGCATAGTCCTGCTGCTGGATGCGACGGCCATCGGGGTGATGATCCCGGCGGCGCATGGCCATCCTCGAGTGGAAGCCGTGCTCGCCGTCCTGGCCGGCGGCACGCTTGCTGCCGGCGGCGCGCACGCCATCAACTGCTGGTTCGACCGTGACATCGACGCTGAGATGAGCCGCACGAGGCGACGCCCCGTACCGGGCGGCCGCATCCCGGCCTGGCATGCACTGGCCATCGGGATCGTCATGAATGCTCTCGCCGTGGCGGTGCTCTGGAGGTGGGCGAACCTGCTCGCGGCCACGCTCGCACTCGTGGGCGCCATTATCTACATCTTCGTTTACACGATCTGGCTGAAGCGAGCGACTCCGCACAACATCGTGATCGGCGGCGCTGCCGGCGCGATTCCACCGCTGGTCGGCTGGGCTGCGGCAACGGGCCGGCTCGATCTCACCGCGCTGTCTCTGTTCGCAGTGATCTTCTTCTGGACGCCGCCGCATTTCTGGGCGCTGGCGCAGGTGATCAAAGCCGACTACGCGCGAGCCCGCATCCCGATGCTGCCGGTGGTGGCGGGCGAGGGTTCCGCGAAGCGTCAGAGCGTTGCCTACGCGGTGCTGACCGCGGGCGCGAGCGTGGTCCCGTTCTTGACCGGCAGCGCCGGCGCGATCTACCTGGCCGGGGCCATCGTGCTCGGCCTGGGCCTGGTCGCCATCACAGTGCTCGACCTTGCCGGGCGGCAGTGGACCCGCCGGCTTTTCACCTACTCGATCGTGTACGTCGCGCTGCTGTTCACTCTCTTCGCCATCTCACCCTTCTTGCCATAGATGGAGATAGTCCGCCTCCACCTGGCCCGCATCGACGCGCTCAACGAGATCCCTGTGCATGGTTTCGTGATCAAGCACCCGCGGGCGGGGGCGATACTCATCGACACTGGCGTTGGATGGCCGGACGATATCGTCAAGGAGTGGAAGATCGTCAACCGGCACGCCGCCGACGCGCTTGCTGAGCACGACCTCAGTCCAGCCGACGTGCACATCGTGATCAACACCCATCTCCATTTCGACCATTGCGGGCAGAACGCGGTGTTCAAGCACGCACCGTTCTACATCCAGCGGCCCGAGCTCGAGCGTGCCAGGCGAGAAGAGCAGGCGACCGCCGAGTGGTTCGATTTCGCCGGCGCCAGATTCGAGCTCGTCGACGGCGACGCCCAGATTGCCGACGGCGTGCGCGTCGTCGCTACTCCCGGCCACACCGTCGGCCACCAGAGCGTGATCGTCGACACGCCTGACGGCGGCGCGGTCATGATCGGAGACGCCGCCTACACTTCGGACATCTACCGCGAAGCCGAGAATGCCGACCTCACGCGATGGCGCGGACAGTACGCCGACCGCGACGCCTGGACCGGCTCGCTGCGGCGTTTGCACGAAATGCATCCCCACGTTGTGCACTTCTGCCACGACACGCGCGTTGTCGGCATGACCACATGAGCTCTTTCGGTCCGTTGGTGAGCCCCGAATGGCTGCGCATTCACGTGGGCGATCCTGATCTGCGCATCGTCGACTTCCGGTGGTATCTGATGGGGCGCCAGGGCCGCGACGCCTACCTGGCCGGCCACATTCCGGGCGCCGTGTTCGTCGACCTTGACGCGGTGACGGGCGAAGGGCCTGGCCGCCACCCGCTGCCGCCAAAGCAGAAGTTCCAGGATGAGATGCGCCGAGCCGGCGTGAGCGCGTCGACCCGGGTGGTCGTCTACGACGACGCGGGCGGTTCCATCGCCGCCCGCCTGTGGTTCCTCCTCGGCTGGTTCGGGCATGGTGCTCAGGCGGTGCTCGACTCTGGTCTCCAGGGTTGGGGACAGCCGCTCGAGACGGCGTTGCCGATGATCGCGCCAGGGGACTTCAAGGCTAAGGCGCCGCAGAAGTCGCGAATCATGGAGTTCGGCCAGGTCAAGCGGCTTTCCAAAGCCGGCGGCGCCCGCGCCGGCCGCGTCATCGTCGACGCGAGGGTCGGTGAGCGCTACAGGGGCGAGCATGAGCCGATCGATCCAAAGAAGGGCCACATACCCGGCGCTTTGAGCGCCCCGTGGATCGACAACCTCGACGCCAACGCTCGCTTCAAGAAGCCGGAGGAGCTGCGGCGGCGTTATGAAGCGCTGGGTGTCGACGGCAAAGCGGGCGCGGTCGTCTACTGCGGATCGGGAGTGAATGCATGTCACGACCTGCTGGCGCTCGAGCTGGCCGGGATCACCGACGTAAAGCTCTATGAAGGCTCGTGGAGCGACTGGTCGCGCCAGGATGCGCCGGTGGCCACCGGCGACAAACCCTAAAATTCGGCCGTGATACTGACGGGCAAGCGGATCCTGATCGCCGGAATGAGCGATCGGCGCAGCATCGGTTACGCGATCGCGGTGGAGGCCCAGAAGGCGGGCGCCGAGCTTCTGCTGACGAGCTTTGGCCGAATGATGAGCATCACGCAGATGACTGCGAAGAAGCTGAACCCCGTGCCCGAGATACTCGAGATGGATGTCACCAAACCGGCCGATATCGAAGCCGCGTTGAAAGAGACGAGCAAGCGGTGGGATCGTCTCGACGGTCTCGTGCACTCGGTCGCTTATGCACCGCCTGACGCCCTCGGTGGCGAATTCTTGAACACGAAATGGGAGAGCGTTGCGACAGCGCTCCAGGTCAGCGCTTTTTCATTCAAGGAGCTGGCGGTCGGTTTTCTACCTCTTATGCGTGAGCACGGCGGTTCGCTGGTCACTCTTGATTTCGACAATTCCACGCAGGCCTGGCCGAAATACGACTGGATGGGCGTTTCCAAATCAGCACTGGAATCGGTAACCCGTTATCTGGCGCGCGATCTCGGGCGCTACAAGATCCGCGTCAATGCCGTCTGCGCGGGCCCGCTAGCCACGCTCGCCGCAAGCGGGATCCCCGGTTTCAAGGACTTCGAGGAGGTCTGGGGACAGCGAGCTCCGCTGGGGTGGGATCTGCAGGATCGGACGCCGGTTGGCCGCGCGGTGGTGGCGCTGCTGTCCGACTACCTGAGCATGACGACGGGGGAGCTTGTCCACGTCGACGGCGGCTACCACGCTATGGGAGCCGACATCCCTGCCCTCCCCACGTAGGGGGAGGTGGACCCGGCCGCGTAGCGGCCCGATCCGGTGGGCGTGATTCACTACCCCACCACATCTAGTGGCCCGAGTGTCACAAGCCCGCAACATCATGTTAGGCTCTCGCGTAACTCTGAATCTCAAGGAGGGACAGTTATTGCGGGAGTGCCTGGTGATCTACGTCGACGCCGCTCTCGACAGAAACGGCCGGGCAGGATGTGGCCTGGCCGTTTTCATTAGAGGCCGGGCTGTCTACACGGAATCGTTCGGCTTTTCACATCTGGGCGGTTCGGCCCAGCTCGAGGCGCATGTGTGCGCAGGTGCGCTCGATCTGGCTGCTGCGCGTTGGCCGTATCACCGGGTCATTGTGCGCACTGATTGCGCGCCCGTCGTGCGCAGCCGCATGCCGTCGAGCGACAGTTTTCGCATCGCGGTTCATGAAGTTCGTGAACGTTGCCGTCGCGGCTGGCGCGTGGTCCGTTATGTCAGCCGTAAAGCAAATCCTGCACATGAATTAGCACGTGAAGGATTGAAGAGCATCTCGCGCCAACCTGCTCTCGCTGCAGCATGACCTGATAAGCGATCGTGCGGAAAAGCGTCGGTATACTGCGATTTGTCCGCAACAATTGTTTTTGAATCAGGAGCCGAGATGGCAGACGCAACGGAGGCACAGGAAACCACACGCCGTCGTCGGGGCCGACCGCCAGGCAGCAAAACGAAAACGCGACGCCGAATCGGTGGTGGTGATCTGATTCAGCAGCTCAACGCAATGGTCGCTGAGCTGATCAAAGAGAACCGCAAGCTGAAGCGACAGGTCGAGACGCTGACTGCACGCGGAACGAAAGCGGCGAGTGGCACAGTCGAGCGAGGCTTGCGCACAATTCAGCGGCGCGTGCAGAAGGCGCTCAAAGGCACCACGACACGCCGCCGCCGGCGCACGACTGCAGCGGCTTCCACGACGACACGACGTCGAGCGACTACGACCAAGCGCCGCAGAAAAGCGAGCTAGCCGCCAGCCCCGGCCTCCATTCGCTTCGCGGTGCGATATGCGTCGACGATGCTGAACAGCCACAGGCCGCCACCACCCAGTTCCATCGGGACACCGATGGCGGCGCCGATCACCGTCAGGTCGAGGTCGGCGCCGAAGAACTGCAGGCCTCCGACGCCGACCAGGTAGGCGACGCCCTTCACGTTGTGGCCGAGATAGAAGTGGCCGAGCCCCGGGACGATGGCGAGGGCCGCCGCCAGGGCTGGGCTCTTGCGCGCCCTGCGGTACGCGGCCTGGTACGCCCCGGCGTACGCGCCTGGGCCGGCCCCGCCCTGGTACGCGCCTGAGGCGGGCGCGCCACACCGCGGGCACGGCGCGCTCGGGTTGGTGAGCAGGGCGCCGCACCGGCCGCATAGAACATCTGCCGCCACCCTTCTAGGATGCCCGATTTGCTAACGTCCGAACCGTATGGACCTCGGCTTCACCGCTGACGAGGAAGCGTTCAGGCGGGAGGTCCGCGACTGGCTCGATCACAACCTTCCCGAAGAGTGGCGCCACAAGGGTGTAGGCGGGTATCGGGAGGAGGAGGAGACCGACCTCCAGCGGCAATGGCAGCGCCGCCTCCACGAAGCCGGCTGGCTGAAGCTCGCCTGGCCGAAGGCGGCCGGCGGCCGCGAGGCGACCCCGGTCATGCAGGCCATCTACCAGGAAGAGATGGCGAAGGCTGGGGCGCCGATCATTCTCGGGCGCCTTGGGGTGAGCCTTCTCGCGCCGACGCTGCTCGTAAGCGGGTCGCAGTGGCAGAAGGACACCTATGTCGACCGGATCCTGTCAGGCGAGCTGATCTTCTGCCAGGGCTTCAGCGAGCCAGACGCAGGCAGCGACCTGGCCGGCCTGCGCGCTCGCGCCGAGCGACGTGACGGGCAGTGGGTTCTGAATGGCCAGAAGACGTGGTCGAGCGGCGCGCACTATGCCGACAAGAGCTTTCTGCTTGCAAGGACCGATGGTGAGGCCGAGGCGCACAAGGGCATCTCGTTCTTTCTCGTCGACATGCACCAGCCGGGCGTCGAGGTGAGGCGCATCAAACAGATGACCGGAGGCGGGGAGTTCTGCGAGATCTTCCTCTCCGGCGCGGTGGTCGAGGATCGCGACCTCGTCGGCGAGCCTGGCGCGGGCTGGAAGATCGCGATGACGGTCTTCGGCTTCGAGCGCGGCGGCCTTGCGCAGGCGGCTCGTTTCGAGCGTGCCGTCATAGAGCTCGCAAGCCTGGCCCGGGATCGAGGCGCTGGAGGCGATGTCACGGTCCGGCAGAAGGTTGCGCAAGCTCAGATCGAGGCGCATGTGTTCCGCCTCATCGGCCTGCGCAGCCTCACAAGCGCGCAGCAGGGCCAGGCGCCTGGACCGGAAGCCTCGCTCACGAAGCTCTACTGGAGCGAGATGGACAAGCGTATCCAGGACACCGCGGTCGGCGTCCAGGGGCTGTACGGCGCGCTCGCGCCCGGTTCACATTTCGCGATCGAGGACGGGCGCTGGCAGTACGGCTGGATGTGGGCGCAGGCGGAGACGATCTACGCCGGCTCGTCGGAGATCCAGCGCAACATCATCGCCGAGCGCGTGCTCGGGCTTCCGCGCGGCCGCTGATGGCCACGACCTCGGTTGTGGAGAGGCTGCGCGAGCGGATCGGCACGGCCGCGCCGCCGATCTCCGCCACCGTCGAGGCGGGGCATCTGAAACGCTTCGCTGAGGCCATCGGCGATCCGAACCCACGCTGGCTCGAGGAAGCGCCGCCGACGTACCTCGTCGCGCTGGTTCCAGCCTCCGTGCACCTCGCAGAGGCCGAGGAATACGGCAAGGGCTGGCTCAACGGCGGCAACCGATTCGACTACTTCGAACCGGTAAAGGTCGGCGACCGAATCACGGCGATCGGACGGGTGGCGGACGTCTTCGAGAAGACCGGATCGAGCGGCACGCTGCTCTTAATCATCTTCGAGACCGAGTACGTCAACCAGCACGGGCGCCCGGTGGCGCGCCTGCGGGGCACTGCGATCAGGCGATGAACGTGAAGGTCGGTGAGGAGATCCCCGACCTGGTCAAGCATCCGACCACGCGACAGCTCGTCCAGTACGCCGGCGCGCAGGGAGATTTCTACGAGATCCATTACGACCAGGACTACGCGCGAAGCGTCGGGCTGCCCGGCGTCATCCTGCACGGCCTGCTGAAGGCGGCATTTCTCGGCCAGCTCGTCACCGACTGGCTCGGCGATCGCGGCACGCTGAAGACCTTCGAGGTCAGCTACCGGGGCATCGACCAACCCGGCCGGCCCTATCGGTGCCGGGGCAAGGTTGTGAAAGCCGATGGCCGGAACGTCGAGCTCGAGGTGTGGGGCGAGGACCCCGACGGAAATCGCACGACCTTGGGTTCGGCGATCGTGGAGATGGAGGGTTGAGCGATGCGACCTAGGCCGAGTTCACACGCCTGGCAGGACGCAGCCAGATCCTGGGTCAGGTCCTGGCGGTGATGGTGCTCGCGGGCTCTCCCCGAAACTCCTGGCGACCCGGGATGACCCCTGGTACGCGGGGTGACGGCCGGGGAACCCGGCCTTAGAGCCGCGTCAGCTCTCGAGAAAATCCGGTCAGGCTTCCTGGCCCGCCGGCTCTGCCGGCCGCATGAGAACGGACAGCTGCGAGCGGAGCGCAATGGCAGCGCGCATGACCAGCAGGACTGAGGCGTCGATCACGCAGTAGCCGCCGGCGATCACCGAGGGTGGATTGCCGGATGCGATGTGGGTCCATGGAGCAACCGGGAGCCAGTACCAGTTGCCGAACGACGTGCCGAAGATCTCCAGCTCTGCGGTGGCTATGAAGATCGCCGCGAACAGCGGCCAGCGGGGCGAGCGCAGCACGAACCACGCGAAGACGGGAAGGCAGAGCGCGCCCTGCAGGTCGACTCGGCCGGTGACGATCGGGAGCACGGTGAGGCCGGCGACGGCCCATACGCTCGCGCTCGCGAGGATCACCCGGCCCACGCGGCGCCCGTACTTCATGACGACGGGCGTGCGCGCGGCGAGCAAGCCGAACAGATAGACGAGTCCGTGGCCGGGCGGCACGAACAGCGGGACGTTATGAAGCCGGTATCGATACACGCCCCAGATAAGCGACCCGAAGATCTCGAATCCAGTTGCGACTCCAACGCAGATCCAGACCTGCATCCGCTGCTCCTTCGGCGCCTTGAGCGCGGCGAGATAGAGCAGAGCGAAAGTCAAGAGGCCAAGGGCCCATTGCTGCCACAGCGCGGTGATGCGGCTGTCGGCGAGGAGCAAGAGAGGCGTGTAGGTCAGCAGGTAGGCGTGCAGCCAGTACGGCTTGAGGCGATTCAACACCGTCGAAAGAATAGCGGGGCCGGTTTCGAGCCGGCCCCGCTGGAGGTGGTTACTTGATGGTGCCGCGCTCGTCGATGAGGCTGCCCTGTAGCTTCCAGCCGCCCGTCGCACCGCCCTGCCACTTGATGACCTGCTCTTGCATGATTGGGAAGTGGTCGCTTGACGTTGTCTTGACCATGACTCCCGGAAGCAGGAACGGGTTGGTTTCGTTGAGCTGGCCTGACGCGATGTTCACCACGTTCTGGCGGGTCATGTTGGACCCGGCCTGCTTGAGTACGTCGACCATCGTGTATGCGACGGCGACGCCGTAGATGTTGAAACCATCGTCCACCTTGCACGTCGTGCAGTTGGCGATGACTGTCTTGTAGAGCTTCATACCATCGTCATTGGCCCACTGAGGGTCGGTCGGGTCCTTGATGTACGAGACGCTGATCACGCCGTCGATGGCAGCCCCCTTAGAGGCGGCGAACTTCATGTATGACGCGGGGTTCGAGACCGAGTTGAGGTAGATCTGGTTAGGCTTCCAGTGCAGCGCGGTCACGGTGGCGAGAGCCGTGATGGTCGGGACCGGGATGGCGAATATGAACAGCGTGTCCGCGCCCGAAGCGTGCAACTTCACGAGCTGCGACGTGACGTTTGGCGCGGTGGAGTCGAACGATTCTTTGTCGACGATCATCGATGCATTGGAGCCGAGGCCTTCGGTGAGTCCCTTCAAGTAGTCCTGGCCGTAGTCGTCGTTCTGGTACAGCACGCCGATCTTGGCGCTGGCATGGTTGGCCAGAATGTCCTTAGAGTAAATGCGCGATTCGCCCTGGTAAGGCGGTTGCCAGCCCAGAGTGAACTGGTGCTGGCTGAAGTCGAGGCCAAAGGTGGTGGCTCCGGTGGCCACGAACAGCTGTGGCACCTTCTTGGTGTTCAGGTAGTCACGGACGGACGTCTGATTCTGCGTGCCGAGGCCGCTGAACATGGCGAACACCTGGTCCTGCTCGACCAGCTGCTTGGTCAGCGTCACTGCGTTAGCCGGGTTGTAGGCATCGTCCAGGATCTTGAACTTGATCTGCCGGCCGTTGACGCCCCCGTTGTTGTTGATGTACGTGAAGTAGGCGTTCTCTGCGTTGGCTATCGTCCCGTACGAAGCGGCTACACCCGACTGAGCGATCGTGTTGCCCAGCAGTATCGAGTTGCTGGTCACACCGACGTCGGTCTGCGCCGCGGGTGTGTTGGAGCCTCCGCAAGCGGCCAGGGTCACGAGGAAGGCTGCAAGCACCGCAAGCCGTGGTCCCATTTTTGCCATAGAAGCTCCTCCTGTTTTTCTGAACTTGTATTTAAACAGTCTGGGGGTCGGGCGGCATCTGTCCAGTTCCTCGATCCCCAGCCCCGCGGAGCCGGGCCCGCAGGCGGGCGTAGCCGCCAGTGACCAGCCCGACGATCCCGTTGGGAGCGAAGATCATGATCAGGATCAAGAGTGCGCCGTAGGTCACAGCAGGTCCAGCCCTCTGGAAGGCGGAGGCGATCTGGGCGGGGATCCACGGCTGCGAGGAGACAAACTGGCTGGAGATGATCGGCAGCCAGAAGGTAAAGATGCCACCCACCAGCGGCCCGGCGATCGAGGCCAAGCCGCCGATTACCGTGCCCACCAGGAGTTGGAAAGAGAGGGCGAGCGGAAAGGTGTCGGGGCTTACGAACCCGGTGGAGAGGCCGTAGAGGGCACCCCCGATGCCTGCGTAAAAAGCTGATATTCCGAAGGCCATGGTCTTGTAGCCGGCGATGTTGATGCCGTAAGAGGCCGCGGCAACTTCACGGTCGCGAAGGGCCCTCATGGCACGGCCTGGACGGTGGCGGATGATGTTCCAAGCGCACCAGAAGAGAAGCAGCGCAATCGCGAGGCTTACGTAGTACAGCCACTGGTCGCTCGTCATCGCAGGCCCCCCGGTAACGGCCGCAAATGCGTCCTTTGCGAACTGAGGCGGGTCGGGTGAGCTGATCAGGATCCCCTGTACGCCCCCGGTCAGCTCTTTTGGCCGCTTGATGAGGCTGGGCGTCACCACCGCGAGCGCGAAGGTCGCCAGCGCCAGGTACAGCGCCGAGAGTCTCAGGGCAGGGATGCCGAGAAGAAATCCGACCACCCCGGTGAGGAGGCCGGCGATTGGGATTGTGACCAGGTAGTCGACGTGGTAGCGGTGGATGAGGATCACGCAGGTATAGGCGCCGAGCGCCATCAGAGCGCCGTGACCAAGTGAGATCTGGCCGCTGTAGCCGACCAGGATGTTGAGGCCCATGATCACGATCGTGAAGATCAGGACCTGCGTCCACTCGCTGCTCTGGAAGCTTGTGGTTACGGTCGGCAGGCCCACGAAGAAGACCACTGCGATCAGCACGAGCCAGTAGCGAGCCGGCGCGCTGCGCATACGTTGCAGTCGTTGCATCAAACGTTGCGTACAGCCGGGCGGCCGAACAGGCCGTTGGGCTTGATCACGAGGACCGCGATGATGATCGCCAGGGCCACCGCCAGCTGTAGGTCGCCCCCGACGAAGGGAACGTATGCGCCCGCGAGATTGACGGTTACGCCCACGATCAGCCCGCCAACCACGGCGCCCAATGGGCTTTCGATGCCGCCAAGAACGGCGGCCGCGAACGCATAGATGATGATCGTCTGCATCAGATTCGGCTCGAGCACGAGTACTGGGGCGACCATGATCCCCGACACGGCGCCCACAGCCGACGCGAGGCCCCAGCCCAGGGCGAGCATCCAGCTGACTCGCACGCCCAGTAGCCGGCTCGCCTCTCGATGATGTGCGGCAGCGCGCATTGTTAGTCCGAGGGTGGTGCGCTGCAGCAGCACGTAGATGAACATGAGCACCGCTGCAGAAACCGCGATCACTCCGAGGTCCTGGTAGCTGACGAACGCGCCGATGATGTTCACGGTGCTGACCGAGAACGGGCTCGGGAATACGCGAGGCACATAACCGAAGAAGAACCCGGCGGCGCCGTTGATGAGCGTCGCGAGCCCAAGGGTGACGATCACGAGCGTCAGCACAGGCGCCCGTTCGACGGGCCGGATGACCACGCGCTGTATAAGGACCCCACCGGCGAATGCGATTACGAGCGTCAGCGGCAGTGCGATCCAGTAGCTGAGGCCGTGTTGGATGAGAGTGAATGCGATGAAGGTCGCGAACATCGCCATCTCACCCTGGGCGAAGTTGACCAGGCCCATGGCGTTGTAGATGAGGACCAGCGCGAGAGCAAGGCTGGCGAAGATGCCGCCATTGGCGAGCCCGCTCACCACCTGCTGCGAGAACTCTTGCACTTCAGTACCCGAGGTAGGAGCGGCGCACCGACTCCTGACCCTGGAGCTCGGCACTCTTCCCGCTGACGGCGACGCGACCCACCTCGAGCACGTAGGCGTCAGTCGAGAGTTCGAGGGCTAAGCGCGCATTCTGCTCGACCAGCAGCACGGCGACGTGGTCGGTCTGGTTGATTGTGCGGATGATCTCGAAGATCGAGCGCACGACCAGCGGAGCGAGCCCCAGCGACGGCTCGTCGAGGAGCATGAGCCGTGGCTTCATCAGCAGCGCCCGCGCCACGGCGAGCATCTGCTGCTCGCCGCCAGACAAAGTGCTCGCCGAAAGCCGCCTTCGCTCGCGCAGCACCGGGAAGTATTCGAAGATGCGGTTGTAGTCCTTACGGACCGCGTCCCGATCCTTTCTTCTATGTGCGCCCAGCCGAAGGTTCTCGTCGACGGTGAGCTCGGTAAGGATGCCGCGGCCTTCGGGGACGTGCGCGATGCCCTCCCCGACGATGTCTTCAGTGTGCCGGCCCCGCAGCGAGCGGCCGGCGAACCTGATGTCGCCCAGCCAGCGCACGCCGCCGGTGATGGCCCGCAGTGTGGTTGTCTTGCCGGCTCCGTTGGCGCCGAGCAGCGAGACGATCCCGCCCTCGGGCACCGACAGCGTGACACCGTGCAGAACCGACGTCTGCCCGTAGCCGCAGTGCACGTTGTCGAGCTCCAGCAGCGGGTTTGCCAACTGTTACGCGGCCCCGAGATAGGCTTCGATCACCGATGGGTTACGCTGCACCTCCGCAGGGGTGCCTTCCGCGATCTTCTTCCCGAAATCGAGCACCACCACCCGGTCCGAGATGCCCATGACAAACCCCATGTGGTGCTCGACGAGCAGCATCGTCATGTTCAGCTCGCTGTGCACCCGCCGCAGCAGCCTGGCCATGGCGTCGACCTCTTCGTGGCTGATGCCCCCGGCAGGCTCGTCGAGAAGCAGCAGGCGCGGTTTCGAGACGAGCGCCCGTGCCAGCTCGACCCGTTTCTGGGTGCCGAAGGGCAGGGCGGACACGGGGTGGCTCGCGAAGCGCGCGAGGCCGACGAAATCGAGCATCTCCAGCGCGCGCGTTCGCGATGCCGACTCGGCTTTCAGCGCCGAGGGCAGCGGCAGCGCCGCCTCCAGCAGGCCGCTCCGTCTGCTCTTGATGTGGTCGCCGACGAGCACGTTGTCGAGCACCGTCATCGAGCGAAACAGTGCGAGGTTTTGAAACGTGCGAGCGACGCCGTGGCGGATGACCTCATGAGGTGCCATCTTGAGCACAGGCTCGCCATCGACCGCGACGCTGCCTGCCGACGGCCGGTAGACGCGCGTGACGATATTGAAAAGGGTCGTCTTGCCTGCACCGTTCGGCCCGATGAGGCCCACCAGCTGGCCGTGCTCGACGTCGAACGAGACGCGATCCAGGGCGACGACTCCACCGAAGCGGACCGCCAGGTCACGCACCTCGAGGAGCGCCATTCCGGGTCAGTCTAAAGACGCACGACGCGGGTGGCTAGTACGAAGGCGGTCGGGGTGGCTCGGGGGGAGCGAGCCCGGCTTGATCGTCGCCCTGCGGCGTAGGGGCCGGGGGCAGGTCAGGAGGCGGCGGCTGAATCTCCGGGACGGGCGGAGCTGCGGGCGCGGTGCCCGGTGGCGCGCTCATCGGTCCGATGTCCGGGCGTGAGCTCCTGTGCAGTACTGAGGCGGCCGGCAGGACCGGCGTGCGGTCGACGCGCATGAGCAGCCAGTAAGCCAGGGCCGCCAGCAGCCCGAGCAGGGCGATGATCGGCAGAAACACCAGCGGGGGCCGCATGATCACGTCGAAGCCACCGCGACCAGAGTTGGAGGTGAGCACCACGGGCGAGGCGCTCGGCGTGGGTGTAGGAGACGGCGAGGATGTGGGGGAGCTCGAGGGGGATGGTGACGCCGGGGGCGTCGGGGTGGGCGCACCCTGCAGCGTGAAGTTCGCGCACGGTGGCGCCTGGTTCAGCCCCTCAGAAGAGCCACACAGCTTGTGCGCGCCGGGGCTGCTGCCCGGGAAAGGGATCACGCTGGTGGTGAACGATCCACCCGAGTCGGCTGACTTTGAGCCGGCCGCCTGGTTGGCGTTGTCCCAGTAAAGGGTGACCGACGCGCCGGGCGGGAAGCTCGACCCGCTGACGGAGATCTTGGTGTTGGGGCCGCCCGCTGCCGTGTCCAGCACGATGTAGGCGTGCGTCGAAGTCGGTGTCGGGATGGGCGAAGGACTCGGCGTTGGACTCGGTGACGGCGAAGGGCTTGGGGTCGGCGTTGGAGTCGGTGCAGCGGTCGCCGCCACCAGCAAAAACCAGAAGGGAACGAGGACCAGGGCCTTGAACGGACTCACTCGAAGGGCGAAGGTTACCTCAGATCGGGGGCCAGGGGATCGACCATGCCGAGGTCGGCTCGGGGAATCGCCAGCGCGGATCCAGCACGCCGCGAAGGCGCCGCTGCAGCATTTCGACCTCCTCCGGGTCGAGAAGGCGCCGCAGACTTTCGGCCAGGTCGCCTGCCTGAAGGCTCGATAGCAGGCGATCCACATCGCCGCACAGGTCGCCGGGCAGGGGCTCGCCCGCGAAGTCCCAGATCACCGTCCTGAGCTTGTGGTCGACATGAAAGGTCAGGCCGTGGTCGATGACCCAGACACGATCCTCGGCATCGAAAAGGCAATGTCCCGACTTGCGGTCGGCGTTGTTGGTGATGACGTCGAAGAGGGCGACTTTGACCCAGGTGTCGCGGAACGCGGATTGCTCGCCGAGAAAGTGCCGGTAGTCGGCGTCGACGAACAGCTGAACCATGCCGACGCCATGCGGAGCGCGACGACGCACGACGGTGGGCGGAATCCGCGGCCAGCCGAGGAGCTTGCTCAGCGCGTAGGCCGCGACCTCTCGCTTGTAGAGCGTCCCCGCCTGGAAGTCCCACAGCGGCGACTCGCCGCGCGCAGGCTTGTAGACCACCTGCATGCCGGATGGCGGGTGCGGCGCAAGCGTGGCCAGGAACGTGTAGTTGGAGGCGCCGTGAAGGACGCCCGCGAGCTCCATCTCGGGCAGCCGCGCCAGCAGGCGCTCGGTCGCCTCGACAGAATCAGAAGATCGGGCGGGCACCGTTGTTGACCGGGCACGGGTGGCCGGCGGGGTCCATCGGCAGCCCGCAGCGCGGGCAAAGCGGGCGGCCTGCGGTCAGCACGCTCTCGGCCTGCTTCGAGAATGCGGCCGCCTGCAGGTGGCTGAGCCAGAAGCGCACGCTCGGCGCCTCATCGGTCGCGCCCTCGTCGCCCGTCGCACCCTCGCTGGCGACCAGGACGAACATGCGCCGGTCCTCGTGGTAGCCGAGTCCCATCTCGCCCACCTGCCACTCCGGCTCTCCAGGCAGCAGGCCCGCATCGCCGGCGGCCGCATCAATGCTTTCGATACCCTGCGCGGCCATCATCTGCTGGAGACGGACGAGCAGGGCCTGGATCTGTGACTTCTCGCACGTCAGCGTGAGCGTGCGGCCGGACCCGCTGGCGAGAAGAAAGAACTGGCGCTGTCCCGGCTGGCCGACCGCAGCCACGGCGATGTGATCCACCGGGTCGAGCTCGAAGATGGGCATCTCCGAAAGACTACCGGTACTGCGTTTCGTCACCCTAGGTGCGGGGAAGAGAACAGGGAGTTGACAATTGAAATACGCGCCCGCCATGGCGCGTGGAGGAATCTCAGATGCCGAAAACCGTAGGAATCGACCTCGGGACGACCAACTCGGTCATCGCCGTCATGGAGGGCGGCGAGCCTGTCGTCATCCCGAACGCGGAGGGTGCGCGCACCACACCGTCCGTAGTCGCCTTCACCAAGACCGGTGAGAGGCTGGTCGGCACGCTTGCCCGCAGGCAGGCGGCCGTGAACCCCGAAAACACCGTTTACTCCATCAAGCGCTTCATGGGTCGCAAGTTCGCGGAGGTGGAGTCCGAGCGAAAGATCGTCCCGTACCAGGTCAAGGCCGGCAAGGACGACCGCGTCGTCGTGCACGTCCCGGCCGTGGACAAGGACTTCACGCCCGAAGAGATCTCCGCGATGATCCTGCAGAAGCTGAAGACCGACGCCGAGGCGTACCTGGGCGAGAAGGTCACCGACGCGGTCATCACCGTGCCCGCTTACTTCAACGACTCGCAGCGGCAGGCGACCAAGAACGCCGGCCAGATCGCGGGCCTGAACGTGATCCGCATCATCAACGAGCCGACCGCGGCTTCGCTCGCGTACGGGCTCGACAAGAAGACCAACGAGACGATCCTCGTCTTCGACCTGGGCGGTGGGACGTTCGACGTCTCTGTCCTCGACGTCGGCGACGGCGTCTTCGAGGTCAAGTCCACCAACGGCGACACCCACCTTGGCGGCGACGATTACGACCGCCGGATCGTGGACTGGCTTGCCGAAGAGTTCAAGAAGCAGAACGGCATCGACCTCAAGGCCGACCGCCAGGCCCTGCAGCGCCTCACCGAGGCGGCCGAGCGCGCCAAGATCGAGCTGTCGTCCCGGTTGGAGACGACGATCAACCTGCCGTTCATCACCGCCGACCAGACCGGACCCAAGCACCTCGAGATGACGCTCACGCGAGCGAAGTTCGAGTCGCTGACGGCCGACCTCACCGAGCGCTGCCGCGGACCATTCCTGTCCGCGCTGAAGGATGCCAACCTCACGCCACAGCAGATCGACGAGGTCGTGCTCGTGGGTGGGGCCACCCGGATGCCGGTCATCCAGCAGCTCGTCAAGAACCTTCTCGGCGGCAAGGAACCCCACAAGGGCGTGAACCCGGATGAGGTGGTTGCCATCGGAGCTGCCATCCAGGCGGGAGTGCTCAAGGGCGAGGTCAAGGACATCCTTCTCCTCGACGTCACACCCCTCTCACTGGGCGTGGAGACCCTCGGTGGCGTCGCCACCAAGGTCATCGACCGCAACACGACAATCCCGACCTCGAGGTCGCAGGTGTTCTCCACCGCGGCGGACAACCAGACGTCGGTCGAGGTTCACGTGCTCCAGGGCGAGCGCGAGATGGCGCGGGACAACCGCACCCTCGGCCGCTTCCACCTGGACGGCATTCCGCCGGCGCCGCGGGGCATGCCGCAGATCGAGGTCACATTCGACATCGACGCCAACGGCATCCTCAACGTCAAAGCCCAGGACAAGGGCACCGGCCGCGAGCAGTCCGTGACGATCACCGCGTCGTCCACCCTCGGCAAGGAGGAGGTCGACCGGCTCGTCAAAGAGGCCGAGGTGCACGCCAGCGAAGACCGCGCGAAGCGTGAAGAGGTCGAGGTTCGCAACCAGGCGGACCACATGATCCACCAGGCCGAGAAGGTCATCAAGGACAACGCCGACCGGATTCCAGACGACCTCAAGACCGAGGTCAACACCAAGCTGGAGGCTTTGAAGGCGGCGGCAAAGGGCTCAGACACCAATGCCCTGAAAAAGCAGATGGACGACTTCAACGAGGCGCTCCAGAAGATCGGCCAGCACATCTACCAGGGCGCGGGCGCCGGGGGTGGGACCTCCTCAGGCGGCGGCCAGGCAGATGGCGCTCCGGGCGAACCGAAGAAGGAAGAGGACGTCGTCGACGCCGACTACCGAGAGGTCAACTAAGACCTCCTAGACCCGCCAACAGGGCTCGGACTTCGGTCCGAGCCCTTTTACTTTGTCGCGGTGGTTGCATACATACAGGCCCGGAGGCAGCTCTGGGCTGTGGCCGGGCTGCTCGTCGGCCTGATCCTGATCGGCTGGGACCTGTCGGTCTTGGCCGGCACGTACATCTCCCAGTACGCCGTCCGCAACGACTTCCGACTTGCCTACGGCGCCGCCACGGTTGGGATCAAGGACGGCTACGGCCACCTGTACGATCTCGCCGCCCAGAAGGCGGCGATCGAGAGTCTCGGCCGCGGCTTCAACCCGCAGCCCTTCATCTCGCCCCCGCCGCTTGCGTGGCTGGTCACGCCGCTGCTCGTGGTTCCGTTTTCGGCCGCGCTCGTCCTCTGGACGATCATGCTGCTCGCGGCGCTGGCCTGGACCTGGTACCTGCTCGCCCCGCCGGGGCGCGTGGTCCGGGCGGCCCACCTCGCCTTGCTTCTCGGGGTCTTTCCCGTGGCGTTCGGCGTGATGGTCGGTCAGCCGGGCGCATGGGTCGCCGCCGCCGTCGCAACCGCGTGGTGGCTGCTCCGACACGACCGGCCGGTCTGGGCCGGCGTGGTGCTCAGCCTGATCGTCCTCAAGCCACAGCTCGCCCTGCTGGTGCCCGCCTGCCTCCTCGTGTCGGGCCAGGCCAAAGCATTCGGCTCATGGCTCGTCGCGATGCTGCTCATCGGCCTGGTCGCCCTCGCCCTCCTCGGCCCCGACGGGCTCGCGCGCTACCGCGACGTGCTCGCCCAGACGCAGACGCCGGCCTGGGACATCACTCGCCGCTACTCGATCTCTGGACCGCTCGGTCTGGGTCCGCTGCTCAACATCACGCAGGTCGCGGTCGTGGCGGTGGCGCTGGTGACGGCCTGGCGCCGCCGGGCACAGGGTCCGGAGATTCCGATGGCGGCCGGGATCCTCGGTTCGCTTCTCGCCACGCCATACCTGGGCTTCCAGGATTTCCTGATGCTCATCGTGGCCGGCTGGCTCGTGCTCCGTGCCGGCGCGACGGCGTTCCAGGTCGGCCTCCTGGTCGTTGGCTACGCGCTGCTGCAGCTTGCGCTCGTCGTGCTGGCGATACCCATCCTGCTGGCGGAGGCGCTGTTGCTCCTTAGTCTTCTGTGGCCCGACCGGCAGCGCCTACCCAGGTCACGCCCCACACCAGACCTCTCCCCCCAGGGGAGAGGGTATTCATGAGCCGACGGTGAGATTCGAACTCACGACCTGCCACTTACGAGGCGGCTGCTCTGCCAGCTGAGCTACGTCGGCATTTTCAGTGCAGAAAATTCTTTTTTGAGTGGGCGCCTAGGCTACCATCGAGACGATGAGGACACTCGACGTGGAACGCCTTGCGGACGGCGAGTACGACCTCATAAAGCCCCTCCTCGTCGAGCTGCATATGGGTGAGCAGGTCCACTACTCGGACCATCCGCAGCTCCGCCGCGAAGAGATCGAGAACCACCTCACGACGGTACCGATGAACTTTCGCGGGGAGAACGTGGTCTTCGCGGTGCGCGACGAAATCGGCGACGTCATCGGCTTCACCTGGATCGTGCTCTTCGACCCCGGCACCGGGCTGGAGGGCGAGGTCGCGGAGGTCTACGTGTCGCCGGAGCACAGAGGCCGCGGGGTAGGTGACATGCTCATGGACCAGGCCGTGAGGCTCTTCCGCGAACGACGCGTGACGCTCGGCTACGTCTGGACCCGGCCGGACAACGAGGCGGCGGTCCGTCTGTACAGCTCCGCCGGCTTCGAGCCCAACCGCCAGCTCGTCATGACCTGGTACCCAACCGACCACTAGGGTCGACTCCCGCCGAAACCTAAACTCGGAGGGTGCAACCCGAGGTCCACGCCCCCGGTGAGGCGCGCCCAGCTGATGCCGGCGCCGCCGGCAGCGCCCGGCCGATGCCTGGCGCTCGCCGCTGGCGTCCGGCGCTGCTCGTCATCTCAGTCGTCGCGCTCGCCGCGCTGGTGTCGGGCGGCGTCACGGTCGGCGTGCTCCAGCTGCAGTCGCGCACCAACCCGCAGTCCGTGAACCTGAGATCGGGAGTCACGATCACAGAGGACTCGGCCATCGTCCAGGCCGCCGCCAAGGCCAAGCCGGCCGTTGTCAGCGTCGTCACTCAGCTGCAGCCTTCCTTGACAGCGGGCTCCGGATACCTCGCCACCAGCGATGGCTACATCGTGACCAACGTCCAGGTGATCGCCCACTCGAGCACGCTTGTGGTGCTACTCCCGGGAGACCCCAAGGCCCACAAGGCGCGCCTGGTCGACTACGACTGCCAGACAGGAGTGGCCGTGGTCAAGATCGACCAGGTCAGCAGCCTGCCGACGCTCGCCTTCGCGGACCCGACGTCGCTCGTCCAGGGCCAGGTCATCGTCGCCGTGGGCGGCCCGCTGACCGGCGTCGCCTTGCCCGGCCACATAAGCGCCCTCCACCGCGCAGTCACGGTGACCGACCCGGTGAGCTCTGACCAGAGCCTCGAGATAAGCGACACCATCCAGACCGACGCCATCATCGACCCGGGTACGGCGGGCGGCCCGCTGCTCAACGTCGGCGGCCAGGTGATCGGTGTGTCGATGGCCGCGCAAGGCTCCAGCAGCGGCTTCGGCCTGAGCGCCGCTGACGTCACCGACGATGTCCAGCAGATCCTCTCGGGCGGTCAGCTGGTCGTCGCATCACCCGGCGCCAACAGCACCGTGCTGACGCAGCAGTCGGCGGCGCTCATCGGCTCGCCAGAGGGCAGCCGCCTCGTGTCTGTCGACAAGGGCGGCCCAGCGGCGGCCGCGGGTCTGCAGCCGGGCGACGTCATCACGCAGCTGGACGACGTCGCGGTCGATGCGGCCCACCCGCTGGCGCTCCTGCTGAGGTCCCGGTTCCACCCGAACCAGCGCGTCACGGTCACCTACTCGCGCGCCAACGCGTCGACCCAGGTGCAGCTGACGCTTGTCGGGGTGCACCCCACCTGTTGAGGACGGCGAGCTCGGGCATGGGAATCCGGAGCCGGCTTGGTGAGGCGCTGGCCGAAGCCGTGCGGTCCCTCGACGTGGAAGGCGACCTGCCCGACCTGGAGCTCGGCCGGGCCAAAGACCCGAAGCTCGGTGACTACGCGAGCCCTGTCGGAATGAAGCTCGCGCGCGTGCTCCGCCAGGCTCCGCCGCAAATTGCCGGTCGAGTCGCGGAAACCATCGTGGCGCCCGACGGCGCCGCGACCTCCGAAGCTGTTGCCGGCTACGTGAACTTCCGCCTCACGGCCGAGTGGCTTCAACGCCTGGTCGCCGACGTGGCGTCACGAGGTGAGGACTACGGAGCGACCGACCTCGGTCACGACGAGCGGCTCCAGGTCGAGTTCGCGAGCATCAACCCCACCGGGCCGCTCCACATCGGCCATGGCCGCGGCACCATCCTCGGCGACTCGATCTGCCGGCTGCTCGAGTTCACCGGCCACAGCGTCCAGCGCGAGTACTACGTCAACGACCGCAATACACAGGTGCGCCGCTTCGGTGCCTCGGTCTGGGCGCGCATGCACGGGCAGGATCCGCCCGAGGGTGGTTACACCGGCGCTTACGTGACCGAGCTCGCCGAGATGGCCAAGCGTGAGCTCGGCGGCCTCGACTCGCTGCCGCGCGAAGAGGCACAGATGAAGGTGCTCGACTACGCGGTCGGCGTCATGGTCGGACGCATCCGCGCCACAGTTGCGCGCTTGAACGTGCGCTATGACGAGTGGTTCCGCGAGTCTCGACTGTGGGAAGAAGGCTTACCGCAGACGGCGATCGAGCGACTGCGCCAGGCCGGCTACCTCAAGGAACGCGGCGGTGCGCTGTGGTTCGGACCGGCGCTGGAAGAGGAGGATGGCCTGGGCGAGCAGGTGCTGTCCGAGGACGAGGATCGCGTGGTGATCCGGTCCAACGGCGAGCCCACCTACTTCGCGTCCGACCTCGGCTACCTGCTGAGCCGGTTCGAGCGCCGCCAATTCAATCGCGTCATCGAGGTGTGGGGGTCCGACCACCACGGATACGTACCTCGCATGAAGGGCGCGGCTGCCGCACTCGGGATCGACCCCCAGCGGCTGGTCATCATCCTGCACCAGATGGTCAACCTCGCAGAGGGCAAAATGTCGAAACGGGAGGGTCGTTTCGTCGAGCTCGACGAGCTGGTCGACCGCGTGGGCGCAGACGCGGTGCGCTACTTCTACCTGCTCCGCTCGCCGAACACGACCATCGAGTTCGACCTCGAGCTCGCGCTCACGCGGAGCAATGAGAACCCCGTCTACTACGCGCAGTACGCGCATGCCCGTCTGGTCAACGTCGAGGCCGCGGCCGCCGAGCGGCACGCGACCCTCCCGGAGCACGCTGACGTTTCGCTGCTCGTCCAGCCCTGGGAGCTCGACGTGGCGCGCCAGCTGGCGTTCTGGCCCGAGGAGGTGGAGGACGCGATGCGCCTGCTCGAGCCGCATCGCATTCCTTATTACGTGCACGACCTGGCGACGGCGGTGCACCGCTTCTACCACGCCGGCAACGAGACGGGCGAGTATCGCGTGGTGGTCGACGACCCGGCCTTGACACGGGCGCGCCTGGAGCTCTGCCGCGCGGCGCGTCACACTTTGAAGAAGGCGCTGGACCTGATCGGCGTCAGCGCCCCGGAGAGGATGTAAGGAGAGAGACTCGTTGGACGTCACCTGGCTTGGACACGGCTGCTTCCGGCTCCGAGGGCGCAGCGCCGCCGTCGTCACCGACCCCTACCCGCCCGCGATCGGGCTCAAGCTGCAGAGGCTCGACGCCGACCTCGTCACCATCAGCCACGAGCACGAGAACCACAGCTATGCACAGGCGGTGCGCGAGGCGTATGAGATCCGGGGGCCCGGCGAGTACGAGGTGGCCGGCGTCGCGGTGATCGGCGTGCCCACCTACCACGACACGGACAAGGGGGCCAAGCACGGCCGTAATACCGTCTACCTGATCGAGATCGACGATGTCCGCATCTGCCACCTTGGCGACCTCGGGCACAGCCTCGACGACGCAGAGGCGGAGAAGCTGTCGTCGGCCGACGTCCTGCTCGTCCCGGTGGGGGGCCGTTCGGCGATCAGCGCCACCCAGGCGGCCGAGGTCGTGCGCCAGCTGGAGCCGCGCTACGTCGTTCCGATGCACTACGCAATCGCTGGGCTGAAGGTTGAGCTCGACCCCGTCGACAGGTTTCTCAAGGAGATCGGCCTCACCGCCGGCGAGCCCCAGCCCAAGCTCTCCGTGCAGGCCTCGTCAGGCGACTACGAAACCAAGCTGGTGCTGCTGGAGCCGAGGGCAGAGCCGCGCTGATCCGAGGCATGAGTCGCCCAAAATGTTTGGAGCGGCGCCCGACCCGGTAAGATTTGAAAAACCGCCCTGGAGGTCGTCAATGTCGAAGTACGTTTTCGTGACCGGGGGTGTCGTCTCCTCGCTCGGCAAGGGGATCACTGCGGCGTCGATCGGGAACATCCTGAAGGCGCGCCACCTCACCGTCTCCCTGCAGAAGCTCGACCCCTATCTCAACGTCGACCCAGGGACGATGAGCCCGTACCAGCATGGCGAGGTGTTCGTCACCGACGACGGCGCGGAAACCGACCTCGACCTCGGCCACTACGAGCGGTTCGTCGACGAGAACCTCACGGTGACCTCCAACGTCACCACCGGCAAGATCTACCAGGAGGTCATCGCCCGCGAGCGCCGGGGCGACTACCTCGGCGCCACGGTGCAGGTGATCCCGCACGTGACCAACGCCATCAAGGAGAAGATCCTCCGCGCTTCGCGAGACCCACAGGCCGATGCCGTGGTTGTCGAGATCGGAGGGACGGTTGGAGACATCGAGAGCCTTCCATTCCTGGAGGCGATCCGCCAGCTCAAAAACGACGTCGGGAGGCAGAACGTCTTCTACGTGCACTGCTCGCTGGTCCCGGTGATCCGAGGCGAGGAGGCCAAGACCAAGCCGACGCAGCACTCGGTGCACGCGCTGCGCGCGATCGGAATCCAGCCCGACGCGATCATCTGCCGCTCAGAGATGGCGATCGGCGCCGACCTCAAGGAAAAGATCGCGCTGTTCTGTGACGTCCCGCGCGAAGCCGTGGTCTCGGTGCCGGACGTCGACTCCATCTACGAGGTGCCGCTCATGCTCGAGGCCGCCGGCCTGGGCCGGGTGATGGCGAAGCACTTCGAGCTCGACGAAGCCTCGCACGCGCCCGAGAACGAGCCCTGGGTGCAGATGGTCGAGCGCATCAAGCACCCGCGCGCGACCGTGCCGGTCGCGGTGGTCGGTAAGTACGTCGCCCTACCGGACGCTTACCTGAGCGTGATCGAGTCGCTGAAGCACGCGGGCGTCCACCACAACGTGGCGGTGGAGATCCGCTGGGTCTCGTCTGAAAAGCTCGACGCGGGCGACACCTCGCCTTTGATGGGCGTGGCCGGCATCGTGGTGCCGGGCGGGTTCGGCTACCGAGGCATCGAGGGCAAGGTGCAGGCGTCGCGTTACGCGCGCCACAACCGGATCCCATACCTCGGCCTCTGCCTCGGCCTGCAGTGCGCGGTCATCGACTTCGCACGCGATGTGCTCGACGCCCCCGACGCCAACTCGACCGAGTTCGCGGCATTCACGTCGACGCCGGTCATCGACCTGATGCCTGAGCAGAGGAACGTCGACCAGATGGGCGGCTCGATGCGCCTGGGCCTCTATCCATGCAAGCTGGTTCCCGGTTCGCTCGCGCACAAGGCCTACGGCGAAGAGGTCGTCTACGAGCGCCACCGCCACCGCTTCGAGTTCAACAACGAGTACCGCGAATCGCTCGGCGAAGCCGGGATGGTTTTCAGCGGGATCTCGCCCAACGGGCGGCTCGTGGAAATCGTCGAGCTCGCGGACCACCCGTGGTTCGTGGCCACCCAGTTCCACCCCGAGTTTCGATCACGACCGAATCGCGCCCACCCACTGTTCCGTGACTTCGTGCGTGCAGCGTTCCTGCAGAGCGGCATCGACCAGATGGAGCTCCGCCCGGCGGAGCTGCTGGAAGAACCGGAACTCGACTGAACAGGACGCGTGCCCATGCAGGACCAACCCCGTAGCTATATCGACGTGCGCCGCGAGCTCGCCCTCGAGCTGGTGCATGCGACCGAGGCGGCGGCTCTGGTCGCCGCCCGCCTACTCGGTCGGGGAGACGAAGAACGGATCCACGAAGCCGCCGGCGACGCGATGCGCAGGATGCTTGACGACTCTGGATTTGCCGGCACCGTGGTGCTCGGTGCGAAGAGCGATCCCATCCTCCCGCCGGGCACATTGGTGGGTGGCGGCGAGCCCCGGCTCGAGTTCGGGTTGTACCCGGTCGAGGGGGCCGGCCAGGTCGCACGCGGTTACGCGAACGCGGTCTCCATCGTCGCCGCCGTCGACCCGGGCGGGTTCGTTCAGCTGCCGGACGTCTGGTACGCGGAGAAGATAGTCGCGGGACCGGCGGCGCGAGGTGCGGTCGACCTCGACGACTCGATCGCCGACAACCTGCGCCGCATCGCATTCGCCCGCGACGCCCGCGTCCAGGACCTGACGGTTGCGGTTCTCGACCGTCCTCGTCACCAAGAGCTGATCGCCGAGGTGGGTGCCGCGGGTGCTCGCATCATGATGCTCGAGGAGGGCGACATCGCCGGCGCGGTGATGGCCGCCATGCCGGGCAGCGGAATCGACGCGGCCGTCGGCATCGGCGGCCTGCACGCCACATTGGTGGCTGCGTGCGCCGTGCGCTGCCTGGGCGGCGCCATGCAGGCCAGGCTGTGGCCGCGAAACGACGAGGAGCGCGAGCTCCTGGGCAAAGGCGCCCCCCGCGTATACGGCGTCACCGACCTCGTGCCGGCTACGGAGGTCGCGGTGGCCATCACCGGGATCACGGGTGGTCCCCTGCTTCCGGGCGTGTCGTTCGGCAGCGGCTACGCCGAGTCATCGTCCCTCTTGATGTCGAGCCGCCAGGCGACGGTCCGGCGGATGACCACGCGCCACCACACCGTGGGGGCATCCGGCTGACCCGCTGCTGGGTAGACCGGATTAGGCCGTTGCAGGGCGGGGTATCTAGATAGACGAGATGGAAGAGAGGAATCGGCCGCTCCCGCCGCCAGGTGGGGGGCAGCTGTCGCCACCGCCGCCGATCTACCCGGTGACTGCAGACATCCCGCCCCAGTCGCCGTACCACCACTCGCCCGCGCCCACAACGAGGCGGAACGGCGGAATCGCCGGCGGCCTGGTCGCCGCGCTTGCAGCCGCGTGGGCCTATGGCAAGTACGTGCTGCTCCTGGCTTTCAAGGTTCCCGCCCTGGCGACCGTTGGCAGCGCCCTGATCAGCCTCGTCGCCTATGCGTTCCTCTTGCGCAGCGCGTGGGTGGCAGTCGGACTGGTCCTGATGATCTTCGTCCACGAGATGGGTCACGTCGCCGAGATCAGGCGGCAGGGTATGCAGGCGACCGCACCGATCTTCATCCCCTTCGTCGGCGCGGCCATCTTCCAGCGCTCGCACCCCACCTCCGCGATCAAGCAGGCCCAGATCGGCATCGCGGGGCCCATCGCCGGGACCCTGGGCGCCACAGCCGCGCTAGTCCTGTTCGGGTCGACGCACTGGATTTATTTCCTGGTCTGGGCCTACTACGGGTTCCTGATCAACCTTTTCAACCTGATCCCGTTCGGGATGCTGGACGGTGGATGGATCCTGGCCCCGGTCTCGAAGTGGGTCCAGGTCGCGGGACTGGCGGTCCTGGTCGGGCTGTTCCTGGCCCAGCTGGTGACCCCGCTGGTGCTCATCATCTTTGTCATTGGAATTCCGATGGTCATCCAGCGGTTCCGTGACCGAGCCCTCGACGCCCACCTGACTTCGGGCCCCACTGCCGCCCGGTACGCCGTGGGAGCCGCATGGCTCGCGCTGGTCGTGTACCTCGCGTTCGCGATGTACCAGGCCGACACCATGCTCAGCGCCTTCGTTCGGTAAACTCACTCACCTGGAGCCAAGACATTGAAAACACAGATTCATCCCACCTACTACGAGGACGCGGTCGTCACCTGCGTGTGCGGAAACACGTTCATGACCGGATCGACGCGCAAGGAGCTCAAGACGGAGATCTGCTCGGTCTGCCACCCGTTCTTCACCGGCACGCAGAGGATCGTGGACACGGGCGGCCAGGTCGAGCGGTTCCGCAAGCGGGCGGCTAAGACCCGCTCAAGCTAGATGCCGGATCCGGAGTTCTCCGCTCCGGTGACGGAGAGCGAGGCCCCCCACCCGGCGCTGCGCGCCACCCTCCCCGCAAAGCAGGGAGGTGACCAATTCTTTTATGGCGGCCAGGCTGTCATCGAGGGCGTGATGATGCGTGGCAAGAGCCACTACGCGGTCGCCGTGCGCCTGCCGACCACCAAGGAGATCGTCGTCGACCGCGGCGAGCTCAAGGCCGGGATCTACGTCAAGCCGGTGTGGAAGCTGCCGTTCGTGCGCGGGCTCGCACTGATCGGCGAGCAGCTGCACCTCGGCATGAAATCGCTGATGTGGTCCGCGAACATAAACGCGGGCAGCCAGGGCGTGCAGATCGGCAAGAAGGAGATCCGCAGCTCGGTAGCGGTCGCCGGCGTCTTCGCGCTGCTGCTGTTCATCGGGCTCCCGCTGCTGCTCGCCGGAATCACGACGCACCGCAGCAACAACTTCACTTTCGTCCTCGTCGAGGGACTGATCAGGGTGGGCCTCGTCCTCGGCTACTTGTCGGTCATCGCCCTCCTGCCCGACGTCCGCCGGGTGTTCCAGTACCACGGCGCCGAGCACAAGACCATCAACGCCTACGAGTCGGGATGGCCGCTCGAGGTGGCGTCTGTGCGGCGCGCCAGCCTGCTTCACCCGCGCTGCGGCACGGGCTTCCTGCTCGTCGTCCTGGTCGTCAGCGTCGTCGTCTTCTCGGTGGTGGCGCTCTTCCACCCCAACTGGTTCTGGCTGATCGCGAGCCGTGTCCTGGCGATCCCTCTGATCGCGGGCGCCGGCTTCGAGCTGATCCGCTTCATGGCGCGCCACCGCACCAACCCTGCCGTCAAGGTTGCTTTGCTGCCTGTCCTCGGCACGCAGAAGTTCACCACGCGCGAGCCGTCTGACGACATGCTCGAGGTCGCCATCACTGCCTTCAACAGCGCCCGCGAGGGTGAGGAGGACACGACCGGAGCGGCAGCATGAAAGCGCAAGTGGGGCAGGCCCCCCTTGCGGTAAACCCCCCGATTCGTTGCAATCGGCATGGGCAGCGTTGTACGCGGGTGGTGGCCAGGCGAAGCCCGGCCACCAGGAGGGCAAGGTGATCGACCGCGTGAAGGCGATTGATCACCGCTACCACGAGATCGAGGCCGAGATGGGTCGCCCAGAGGTCGCGTCCGACCACGCTCAGCTCACCAAGCTCGCACGCGAACAGAGATCACTGCGCGAGATCGTCGAGGCGTACCACTCCTTTCAAAAAGCGCAGAAAGAGATGGAGACGGCGCACGAGATGCTCAAGCACGAGAAGGATCCGGAGATGCAGGAGTATCTGCGCTCCGAGGAGCGGCGGGCGGCCACCCAGGCCGGCGAGGGCGGCGAGCGGCTGAAGGTGCTGCTCCTGCCCAAAGACCCCAACGACGAGCGTGACGTCATCGTCGAGATCCAGGGCGCCGAAGGTGGGGAGGAGGCCGCGCTGTTCGCCGCCGACCTGTTCCGCATGTACAGCAGGTGGGCAGAGAAGAAGGGCTGGAAGATCGAGGTCGTCGAGGCCTCGCCGAGTGAGAAGGGCGGCTTCGACAAGATCGTGTTCGAGGTCCATGGCCAGGGCGCCTACTCGCAGCTGAAGTACGAGGGCGGCGTGCATCGCGTTCAGCGTGTGCCGAAGACCGAGGCGCAGGGCCGCATCCATACATCGGCCGCAACGGTGGCGGTGATGCCGGAGGCGGACCCGGTCGAGGTGGAGATAAAGCCTGAAGACCTGGAGATCAAGACCTCCACGTCCACCGGGCCCGGCGGCCAGAGCGTGAACACGACCTACTCGGCCATCCGGATGACGCATAAGCCGACAGGGCTGGTGGTGAGCATGCAGGACGAGAAGTCACAGCTGCAGAACAGGGAGAAGGCACTGCGAGTCCTGCGCGCTCGGCTCTACGACTTGAAGCTTGCAGAGCAGCAGGCCGCGATCGGCGCAGAGCGGCGTTCGATGGTCGGTACGGGCGGGCGATCCGAGAAAATCCGCACTTACAACTTCAAAGAAAACCGGGTGACCGACCACCGCATCAAGCTCACCCTGCACAGACTCGATTCCGTGATGAACGGAGATCTCGACGAATTGGTCGCGGCTCTCGTCAACGCCGAACGCGTGGCGCAGCTCAACGGTGGTAACGCGGCCGCGAATTGACCGTCATCGAGGTCCTCAAGGCGGCCTCCGGACACCTCCAGAAGCACAGCCCTGAGGGGGCTCGGCTCGACGCCGAGGTGCTGCTGGCCCAGGCGCTCGGCGTGCGCCGGCTCGACCTCTACCTGCAGTTCGACCGCTCACTCTCAGACGACGAGCTCACGCGCTACCGCGGCCTGATCAAGCGGCGCGCGCACGGCGATCCCGTTGCGTACCTGGTCGGACATAAGGAGTTCATGGGCCTCGACTTCGAGGTGACGCCCGCCGTCCTCGTGCCGAACCCCGACACGGAGGTGCTGGTCCAGAGGGCGGTTGCGCTGGCGAGACAGGCCACCGCGCCGATGCGCGTGGCGGATGTCGGCACCGGGAGCGGCTGCATTGCCATCGCGGTCGCGCACTACGCGCCGAACGTCGAGGTCTGGGCGAGCGATATCAGCCGCGCAGCTCTCGAAGTCGCATCGCGCAATGTCGCCCGGCATGAGCTCGCGGCCCGGGTCCAGGTTGCGTGCGGGGACCTGCTCGACCCGCTGGCCGGGACCTTCGACCTGATATGCGCCAACCTGCCTTACGTCGCCTCCGGCACTCCGCTCCCGGTGGAGGTGACGGCCCAGCCGGCGGGCGCATTGTTCGCCGGGCAGAATGGGGCGGCTCTGGTGCTCAGGCTCATCGAGGTCGCGCCGGCCCACCTCAGCGACGGTGGCAGACTGCTCGCCGAGGTGGATCCCGCGATCGTGGCCGAGGTCAGCGAGGCAACGGGCCGCGCATTCGCCCACCACACAATCCACCGCGACCTGGGCGGCCATGAAAGGGTGATCGAAGCGTGGTCCCCCATCCCCTGAACCTGAAGCCGACCCGCGCCGGCCTCACCCGCGCGGCCAACCTCTTGCGCAGTGGAGGCGTCATCGCCTTTCCGACCGACACCGTTTATGGGCTCGGAGCGGCCGCCGACGACGAGGTGGCGCGTCGGCGCATCTACGCGATCAAGGGCCGCCCCGTCGGGCTGCCGCTGATTCTCATGGCGGCGGCCGAATCGCAGCTCGAAGGCTGGGTTCACGTCGACAGCCGTGCCGAAGCCTTCGTGCGCCGCTGGTGGCCGGGCCCGCTCACGGTCATCCTTCACGCCAAAGGCGGCGGCACCCTGGGCGTGCGTATTCCACAGCACGAGGTGGCGCTGGAGCTGCTGCGCGCCTCGGGGCCGCTGATGACTACGAGCGCGAACCTTCACGGCAAGGAGCCGGCGATGAACGCCGACGAGGCGGGGGCGCTGGTGGGCATTGCAGCGGTGCTCGACGGCGGTGCCGCTCCAGGTGGGGTGGAGTCGAGCGTCCTCGACCTCACCGGCCCCGAGCCCCATGTACTGCGCGAGGGCGCGATCCCGACCGCGCAGCTGCTGGGGCCGCCGCCACCCCGCGCGGGCTAGGACTTACCATGCGGGACATGGCAGCACCCATCACGGCGATGCCACTTCAGGCGCTCGACCGCAGCGACCCCGATGTCGCGAACCTCATCCGGAAGGAGTACAAGCGGCAGTCGGAGACTCTCGAGCTGATCGCGTCCGAGAACCTCGCCAGCCCCGCCATCCTCGAGGCGCTGGGCACGCTGCTGACCAACAAGTACGCCGAGGGCTACCCGGGTCGCCGCTACTACGGTGGCACGGGCGAGGTCATCGACAAGATCGAATCGCTGGCGGTAGATCGCGCCATCGAGCTGTTCGGGTCCGACTACGTCAACGTCCAGCCACATGCCGGCTCGCAGGCCAACGCTGCCGTCTACATGGCGGTGTGCGAGCTCGGCGACAGCGTGATGGGCATGGACCTCTCGGCTGGCGGGCACCTGACGCACGGCAGCCCCGCCAACTTCAGCGGCAAGTTCTACAAGATCCACTCCTACGGCGTCACCCGCGACACGGAGCTCATCGACTACGACGCCATGGAGAATATGGCCGAGCAGGTGCGGCCGAAGATGATCATCGGCGGGTTCTCGGCGTACCCGCGCATCGTCGACTGGGCGCGCATGCGCCAGATCGCCGACACCGTTGGCGCCACCTTCGTGGTGGACATGGCCCACGTCGCCGGCCTGGTGGCGGGTGGCGTGTATCCGTCGCCCGTACCTCACGCGCCCATCGTCACCACGACTACGCAGAAAACGCTCCGAGGCGCGTGGGGCGCGATCATCCTGTGCGACGCCGAGCATCAGAAGGCGATCGATTCGGCGGTTTTCCCCGGCATCCAGGGCGGCCCGCTCATGCATGCGATCGCCGCCAAGGCAGTCTGCTTTGGCGAGGCGCTGAAGCCCGAGTTCAAGGTGTATGCGAAGCAGGTGGTCGTAAACGCCAAGGCGCTGTCGAACCGATTGACCGACCGCGGGCTGCGCCTTGTCAGCGGCGGCACCGACAACCACCTGATGCTCATCGACCTTCGGCCTCATAAGCGGACGGGAAAGCAGGTGCAGGACATCGCCGACACCGTCGGCATCACGCTGAACAGGAACTCGATCCCTTACGACGAAGCGTCGAAGTTCAATCCAAGCGGCGTTCGGGTCGGCACCCCGCTGGTGACCACCCGGGGAATGCGCGAGCCTGAGATGGTCGTCATCGCGGACTGCCTCGCCGACCTGATCGAGCGCATCGACGATCCCGCGGTGCGGGACTCGGTGCACGAGCGCGCACTGGAGCTGTGCCGAAAGTTTCCAGTGCCGTACTCGATGGACTGAAGCCGGCCGCAATTGAGCGACTTCTTCAACATCACGTTCCTCGAGACACTGCGCGACAAGGTCCTGCCCGGCCTCTGGCCACTGCTCGCCGCCATGCTTATCTGCGTACTGCTGGTTCCGGTCGCGATCCGGGTGTCGAAACGGACGGGCCTCATGGCCGTGCCGGGCGGCCGCCACGCGCACTCCTCGCCGACACCGCTGCTGGGCGGGCTGGCGATGTTCGTGGCGTTCGCGATTGCTGTCCTGATCTTCGTTCCGTCCAACACCACGCGGACGGGCGTGCTGGTCGTTTCCGGCCTGGCCGCGATCCTGCTGATCGCGGACGACCGCTGGCCCGTGAGCCCGGCCCTGAAGTTCGTGTTCCAGCTGCTGGTCGCCCTGGTCGCGGTATTCGTGTTCGGCTTCCTGATCACCTACTTTGGCCTCCCGAACGCGTCGACCAACGGCGTCGCGACGCTGGTCTACCTGGGCTGGGCGTCGATCCCGGTCAGCCTCTTCTGGCTGTTGGGAATGCAGAACACGGTCAACTTCCTCGACGGCGTCGATGGTCTGGCAGCGGGTGTCGTGTTCATCGTCGCCCTCACCCTGCTGATCGCTGCTGCCGGCCGGGACCAGATCGACGTGGTGCAGTTCGCGGGAGCCCTGGCGGGCGCTTGCGCGGGATTCCTGCTGTTCAACTTCAACCCCGCGCGCATATTCATGGGCGACTCGGGCTCGCATTTCCTGGGGGCGGCCCTGGGCGTGATTTCGATCATCGGGGTGGCGAAGCTGGCGGTCGCCTTCGCGCTCGTGATCCCGATCCTCGCGCTCGCGCTGCCGATCGCGGACACGGCCTGGGCGATCCTCAGGCGACGTTCAGGGCACATCTCGGTGGCGCGCCCAGACCGGCAGCATCTGCATCACCGCCTGCTGTCCTTCGGTCTGACCCCGCGCCAGACCTGCTACGTCTTCTACGCCGCGACGGCCCTTTTCGGGACGGTGGGGCTGATGCTGTTCGGTCACCGCCGCATCCTCGCGGTGGTCGTGGTGGCAGCGCTCGTGCTGGCATCCACGGTGGCGGCGGACCGGCTGCAGAAGGCAGGCTGGCGCATCTCCGCGCCCTTCCTGCGCCGCCTGCTGTCAGAACCAGGCACCGGGTAGGATTAGCTCGGGCATGGCGCCCCCATCGAGTCCCGGCCCAACGGGGGCGGATATGGCCGGAATCGGGCTGTATTTCGCGGGCTCGGTCCTGCTCCCTCTGCTGGCCGGAGTCGGGCTCGACAGTTGGTTGCACACGGGGCCGGTTTTTGTGCTCGTCGGATTGGTTGTCGGCCTGGTTTCGGGCGGAGTCGCGATCTGGTTGAAGGTGAGGGAGTTCACGAGGTGACTGTTGGGTCAGGCGTGCGCAAAGCCCATTCCAGCATCCTCCGCGAGACCGCGGTCGGATGCGCAATTCTCGGCTTGGCCGCAGCAGCCATTGCGGGCGTCGCCGGACATACATCCTTCGGCATCGGCATCGCGTGTGGCCTGCTCATCGGCTCGACCAACGGTTATCTGATCGTCGCGCTGCTCGATCAAGGCTCCTCTTTCCTCTTCGCCAGCGCGATGCGATTGGCCATTCTGAGCGCAGTTGCGTTCGGTGTGGCTCTGCTGCTGCAGAGCTCCGTATGGACCGTTCTCCTCGGTGTCGGGGCGGCGCAGCTGGTCATGGTGGTGGCCGGTGTGCGCCAAGGCCTGCGCGCGTGATCCACGCCGAAGCGGCGCCGGGAACGCACCCCACCATCGACCTTGGGTGCGGGACTCTCTGCACGCTCAACTACGACAGCGTCATATCGAGCGCCCTGGCGGCTCTGCTCACGCTTGGCGTGGCGTTCTGGCTTCGTTCTCAGCTCCGGGAGGGGGAGCCAACGAAAGCGCAGGCCATCTTCGAATGGGGCTACGACCAGCTGCGGGCCCTCATCAGGACCAACGTCTCAGAGGACGCACTGTTCATCATTCCGCTCGCGATGACGCTCTTCCTCTTCATCCTGGTGGCCAACTGGATTGAGATCTTTCCGCTCGCGATCTTCCCGTTCCTTCACGGTGCCAATGCCGACCTCAACCAGACGCTGGCGATGGCGCTGATCGTGATCGCGGTGGTCCAGTGGTACAGCGTACGGACGCTGGGTTGGCGCGGCTATCTTCGGCGGTTTACCAAACCTTTCGAGCTGCCCCTTGCGGTGCGAATCATCTTCACGCCGCTCAACATCCTCGAGGAAGCCGTCAAGCCTCTGACTCTCTCACTTCGTCTCTTCGGCAACATCTTCGCGGGGGCGGTCATGATCGGCTTGATCGCGAGCCTCTCTGGTCTTCAGCTCCCCGTGGTAGGCACAATTGGCGCCACCATCATCGGTTCCCTCGTCCTCGTCATCTGGAAGAGCTTTGACGTGATCTTCATCGGGTTCATTCAGGCGTTCATCTTCATGCTGTTGACTGTCATCTACTTCGGCGCGGCCCGCGAGGGCCTCGAACATGAACACCACTAGGAGGGAGCATGACTGACCACGGAATAACACTTGCTGGAGCGCTCATCGGCTTCGGCCTCGCCCTCGGGTTGGGCGCCATTGGCGCCGCCGTCGGTGACGGCCTGGCCGGCAACGCCTTCATCAGCGGCGTCGCCCGCCAACCTGAGGCCCAGGGCAGGATGATCCCCTGGCTGTTCACGATCGTCGGCCTCGTCGAGGCGATGTACTTCATCAATCTTGCCTTCGGGTTCGTGTTCATAAGCCAGGTCGCCCCCAAGTAAATGACTTTCCTTGCAGGCACGGCAGGCGTAATCGACATCAACGGGACGGTGATCGTCGAGGTGATCACGTTCCTGGTGATGATGGCAATCCTCGCCCGCTACGTTTACCCGCAGATCGTGAGGTTGGCAGAGGCGCGGCAGCGCCAGATTGCCGACCAGCTGCGAGAGGCCGAGAAGGAACGCGTCGCGGCCGAAGCCAGGCTCAAAGAAGCCGAAGCCAAGCTGGACGACGCTCGAAAGACGGCCCAAAGCGTCATCGATGCCGCAAGCAAGTCGGCAGAGCAGCTCCGCCAGGAGTTGAAGCAGAAGGCCGAGGACGAGGCCAGTAGGCTTCTCGAATCGGCCCGGAAGGAGATCGAAGCCGATCGCCTCAAGGCGATCCAGTCCGTGGAATCGGAGGTCGCCGGCCTGGTCGTGGCGGCGACGGAGAAAGTGATCGGCGAGACGCTGGATCTGACCAAGCACAAGCGCCTGATCGAAAAGGCCATACAGGAGGTCGCGAGTGGCAACGGCCGCGGCTAGCCGGTATGCGAAGGCGATCTTCGAGCTTGCCTCGGATGATGGGCAGGTCGAGGAATGGCGTCGCCAGCTGACCGTGATCCGGGATGTCATGGCCGACCCTGAGGTGGCCGCGGTCCTGGTCAACCCGACCATTTCCGCTCCGCGTCGTAGCGAGCTGATCGCTTCGGCTCGGCTCCTGGACCCGGAGGCGATGAACCTGGCGCGGATGCTCATCGAAGCGGGGCGCGTGGATCAGGCTCCCGGCATCCTCGACGAATATGAGCAGCTTGCCGACGAGGCTGCGGGCCGCGTGCGAGCCACCGTGACGACCGCCGTGGAGCTCGCCGTCGACGACCGCGAGCGCCTGGCAAGCCAACTTTCAAAGCGCCTCGGCAAAGAAGTACGCCTCACAGCAGCGGTTGACCGCAGGATCCTGGGCGGTCTCAAACTGCAGTACGGCGATCACCTCATCGACGTCAGCGTCGCCACCCGATTGCAGCAGCTTCGCCGCCGCCTGGCGGATGCTTCTTAGGAGAGATAGGAAAGAGTGGGCATCAGCACCAAAGAGATCTCCGAAGTCATCAAGGAGCGCCTCAAGGACTTCGACGCCACGCTCGTGGCGACCGATACCGGCCGCATCGTGGCCACCGGCGACGGCATCGCCCAGATCTACGGCCTGCAGAACGCGATGGCCGGCGAGCTGCTGGAGTTCCCGCACGAGACGTATGGCCTGGCTCTCAACCTCGAGGAGGACCAGGTGCGCGCTGTGATCCTCGGCGAGTTCGGGCACCTGCACGAGGGCGACGAGGTCCACACCACCGGCCGGCTGCTCGAGGTCCCCGTGGGTGAGGAGCTCGTCGGTCGTGTGGTCAATCCGCTGGGCCAGCCCATCGACGGCAAGGGTCCGATCAAGACCACCAAGACGCTGCCTCTGGAGAAGATCGCGCCGGGCGTCATCACTCGCCAGCGAGTCGACACCCCTGTGCAGACCGGGATCAAGGCGATCGACGCGATGATCCCGATCGGCCGCGGGCAGCGCGAGCTGATCATCGGCGACCGCTTCACCGGCAAGACGACGGTCCTGCTCGACACGATCATCAACCAGAAGGGCAAGGACCTGATCTGCGTCTACGTCGCCATCGGCCAGAATGCGGCCTCGATCGCCCGCGTGGCCGCGACGCTCGAAGAGAACGGTGCGATGGCATACACCATCATCGTCGCGGCAACCGCGTCGGATCCCGCCTCGCTCAACTTCATCGCACCCTACGCGGGATGCGCCATGGGCGAGTACTTCATGGAGAAAGGCAAAGACGCCCTCTGCTGTTACGACGACCTCACCAAGCAGGCGTGGGCCTACCGTGAGGTGTCGGCCACCCTGCGCCGCCCGCCGGGTCGCGAGGCCTATCCCGGCGATGTGTTCTATCTGCACTCGCGGCTGCTCGAGCGCGCGGCGAAGATGAACAAGGCCCATGGAGGCGGCTCGCTCACCGCGCTTCCAGTCATCGAGACACAGGCCAACGACGTATCCGCGTTCATCCCAACCAACGTAATCTCGATCACTGACGGCCAGATCTATCTCCAGGCGGACCTGTTCAACGCAGGCCAGCGCCCTGCGCTGAACGTCGGCATCAGCGTCTCGCGCGTGGGAGGCGATGCGCAGACGAAGGCGATGCGCCAGGTTGCGGGCCAGCTGCGGCTCGATCTCGCCCAGTACCGCGAGCTCGCCGCGTTCGCGCAGTTCGCGTCCGATCTCGACACCCAGACGCGCAACCAGCTCGAGCGCGGCGCGCGGTTGACTGAGCTGCTGAAACAGGACAAGTACCAGCCGGTCCCTCTCGCTGAGCAGGTGGCTGTGCTGTATGCCGGCACGCAAGGGCACATCGACAAGGTGCCGGTGGCGCGGGTCAAGGAGTGGGAGGCCGGCTTCGTCCGCTTCATGAGGAGCGAGCGGCCAGGCGTGCTCGAGGCGATCGAGACGCAGAAGGCGCTGGACGACCAGCTCATCGAGCGTCTGAAGGCTGCCATCTCGACCTTCAATCACCAGTTCGGAGTCGATGGGTACGGCGACGTGCCGGACACGGCTCCGAAGGCGGCTGCCAGCCCGAGCCCTCCATCAAAACCGGCCCCTGAGCCCAAGCCCAAGGCTGCAGGCCGGAAAAAGGCCACTAAGTAGTTGCCCGCTTACAGAGACATCGTTCGCCGTATCGACAGCATCAGGAACACACAGAAAATCACCAAGGCCATGCAGGTGGTCGCTGCGACGAGGCTGCGCCGCGCGCAGGCGGCGGTGCAAGAAACGCGGCCTTATGCGGAGAAGATGCTGGAGGTCCTGCAGACAGCGGGCGAACGGGCCACCGAATACAAGCACCCATTCCTGGTGCGGCGCGAAGGCAAGCGAGCAGTGATGATCCTTGTCACCACCGACAAAGGCCTGTGCGGCGCCATCAACGTCAACAGCATCCGCGCCGCCACGCGCTACATGGCAGAGCACTACCCGGACAAGCAGGAGTACGTGACCCTCGGGCGCAAGGGCCGTGATTTCCTGCTGCGCTTCCGTAGGAATGTGATTGCGGAGACGAGCGGTCTGCCCGATCGACCGTCGATCGCAGGGATCCTAGCCGGCGTCGCGGTCGCGCTCGAGGAATACACGAAGGGTGACGTCGACGCGGTGCTGTTGTGCTACGCCAAGTGGATCTCGACGCTCAAGCAGGAGCCGGTCGTCCGTACCCTCATTCCTGCGGAAATTCCCCAACGCGAGAAGGGAGCGGCACCGCCCGCGGACTACATCTACGAGCCCGACCCGGAATCGGTGTTGGATGCCTTGCTTCCGCGCTATGTCGAAACGCAGGTCTACCAGGCCGTGCTGGAAAACAAGGCCAGCGAGTACTCGGCCAAGATGATCGCCATGCAGAACGCGACCAAAGCCGCGGGCGACTTCATCGACTCATTGACCCTCTTTGCCAACAAGGTCCGCCAGGCGGGCATCACCACGGAGCTGATGGAGATCGTCGGCGGCGCAGAAGCGCTGCGGTCGGCGGGTTGACCTACATGAAGGAGACGCATGGCTGAAACGAAGAAGAAGACACGCGAAGGCAAAGTGAGCCAGGTCATTGGCGCGGTCGTCGACGTCGCCTTCTCGCCTGGCGACCAGCCCGAGCTGTTTGAGGCGCTGGTGGTGCATCCGGCCCAGGGCAAGACCGTGGTACTCGAGGTCGCGAGCGCTATCGGCAATAACGTCGTCCGGTGCATCGCCATGGACTCCACCGACGGCTTCCGCCGAGGCGACAAGGTGGTCGCCACTGGCGGCCCGATCTCGGTGCCTGTCGGGGTCGAGACGCTCGGACGCTTGTTCAACGTCATCGGCGCTCCCATCGACGACGAACCGGCCCCCGAAGGCGTCACGCGCTGGCCGATTCACCGGGAGGCTCCACAGGTCTCGGAGCAGCAGGCCAAGGTCGAGATTCTCGAGACTGGTATCAAGGTCATCGACCTCATCTGTACGTTCGCGAAGGGCTCGAAGATCGGCCTCTTCGGCGGCGCTGGGACCGGGAAGACGGTGATCGTACAGGAGCTCATTCGCAACATCGCCTATCACCACAAGGGACGCTCCGTGTTCGCCGGAGTCGGGGAGAGGACGCGCGAGGGCAACGATATGTACCGCGAGATGGAGGATGCCGGCGTTCTGCCTCAAACGGCGCTGGTGTTCGGCCAGATGAACGAACCGCCGGGCGCGCGAGCGCGCGTGGGCCTCACGGGCCTGACTATGGCCGAATACTTCCGCGACGAGGAGGGCGCCGACGTCCTCCTGTTCGTCGACAACATATTCCGATACCTGTTAGCAGGGTCCGAGGTGTCGGCGCTTCTCGGCCGTATGCCGTCCGCAGTCGGGTACCAGCCGACGCTCGCCACTGAGATGGGCGAGCTGCAGGAGCGAATCACCTCCACCAGCAAGGGGTCGATCACGTCCGTGCAGGCGGTCTACGTGCCGGCCGACGACTACACCGACCCGGCCATTCAGACTGTGTTCGCCCACCTCGGCGCCACCGTGCGACTCGAGCGCTCGCTCGTGGAGATCGGCATCTACCCGGCCATCGACCCACTCGGGTCATCCAGCCGCTACGTCGAGCCTTCGGTCGTCGGCCAGGAGCATTACGACGCGGCCCAGGGGGTCAAGAAGACGATGCAGCGCTACAAGGACCTGCAGGACATCATCGCCATCCTCGGCATGGAAGAGCTCTCCGAGGATGACAAGCAGGCAGTGTCGCGGGCCCGCAAGATCCAGCGCTTCCTGTCTCAGCCGTTCAGCGTCGCGCAGCGTTTCACGGGCCGCGAGGGCAAGTACGTAAAGGTTGCCGACACCGTTCGCGGCTTCACTGAGATCCTCGAAGGCAAGCACGACGATCTCCCGGAGCAGGCGTTCTACATGGTGGGAACCATCGAAGAGGCGCGCGAACAGGGCGAACAGATGAAGAAGAGCACCTGACGTGAAGTACGCCCTTCGAGTCGTTAGTGTCGAGCGAAGCCTTTTCGAGGGCGAGGTCGAGTTCATCATCGCCAACGGGGCCGATGGGGAGCTTGGAGTCATGGCTCGCCACGCGGCCCTCATGACCGTGCTCAAGCCCGGACCCCTGCGCGTCCAGGAGTTGATGGGTGGTTCGGAGCAAGTCCTCTTCGTGGGAGGAGGGTTTCTGGAGGTTCTGCCTGAGCGCGTGACGGTTCTCGCGGACGTTGCCGAACACGCCGAGGAGATCTCGGTCGAACGGGCCGAGGAGGCTCGAAAGCGGGCGCAAGAGAAGCTGGCGGGCACCCTCACCGTGGCCGAGGAGACCGAGTTCCAGAACGCACTCGCCATCGCCGAAGCCCGGCTCCGGCTGGCTCGCCTGCGGCGAGGCTGATTTCACTTCCCCACCCCGTGGGGAGGTCGGTTTCGCGAAGCGAAGCCGGGTGGGGAGCTCCCACTTGCCGAGGTCCCTCTCTGTACCGTAGCGGGTGATGACAGCACCCGCGCCGCGCCGCGACTTCGCGCTGCGCATCAATGGCGGCGCGCAGTTGGCCGGCCAGCTCTGCGTGAGCGGTTCCAAGAACGCCGCGCTCCCCGAGATGGCAGCTGCCTTGCTCACGTCCGAGCCGGTCCGCCTCAGCAACGTGCCACGGGTCACCGACACCGAGCTGATGGCGCAGATCCTCACCGAGCTCGGGGGCCGCTCCGAGGGCGCAGGCTCCGTGAGCCTTCGCATGGGCAACGCACGCGGCACCAACGTCCCGGATGAGCTCGGCCGCCGTATGCGTGCGACGATCGTGCTGCTGGGCGCGCTGCTGGGCCGGTTCGGCCAGGCGCGTCTGCCACGGCCGGGTGGTGATGACATCGGCGCCCGCCGGGTCGAGCAGCACCTGCGCGGGCTGCGCCAGATGGGCGCGCGAATCGAGGAGTCTGCGACCGAGATCGTCGCCGAGGTCGATCGGCTGCGTGGCGAGCGGATCGTTTTCGACCTTCCGACCGTCACCGGTACCGAGAACATCCTTCTCGCCGCCGTGCTCGCCGAAGGCCGCACCGAGATCTTCAACGCGGCTCGCGAGCCGCACGTGCAGGACCTGTGCCGCCTCCTCGTCAAGATGGGCGCGCGCATCGAAGGCATCGGCACCGAGCGCCTGGTGGTCGACGGCGTGCGCGAGCTCGGCGGCGCCGAGCACACAGTCATCGCCGACTACCTCGAAGCGGGTACCTACGCGATCGCGGCCGCCGCCGCCGGCGGCGAGGTCCGGATCGAGTGCAGCCGCCCCGAAGACCTGAACGTGATGCTTCTGAAGCTCGAGCTGGCGGGCGCGCACGTGCAGACCGGGGATGGATGGTTTCAAGTCGGGCGGCGGCCGCGCACGCGCATCAAGCCCATCGACATGTCGACGTGGACGTTTCCGGGATTCCCGACGGACCTGCAGGCGCAGTACATGGCGTTGATGACGCAGGCCGACGGCGAAACCGTCATCTCCGAATACGTCCACGAGAATCGGTTCCAGCACGTCACGCAGCTTGCGAAGATGGGCGCCGGGATCACCGTCGAGGGCAGGCTCCACGCGGTCGTGCACGGCCCGTGCAGGCTGCGCGGCACGGAGGTGACGATCCCCGACATCCGCTCAGGCGCCGCGCTCGTGATCGCGGCCCTCTGCGCGGAAGGCGAGAGCTTGCTGCGCGGTGCGTGGCACGTGGAGCGCGGCTATGAGGACATGGCCGGCAAGCTCGCGTCGGTGGGCGCGCAGATCGAGAGGGTTCCGGTCGACACGGAGATCAACCACCCGGGTCACTCATACGAGTAATTGCTCAGCAAGAAGATAGGCATCGACCTGGGCACCTCGACGGTGCTCATCTACGTGAAGGGTGAGGGGATCGTCGTGAACGAGCCGTCGCTGGTTGCGGTCAATCGCGACGGCACGAAAATCCTGGCGGTCGGGAGGCAGGCGTTCGAAATGGTCGGTCGCGCACCCGACACGATCCGGGTCGTGCGGCCGATGAGAGACGGCGTGATCGCTGACTTCGTGGTGACGGAAGGGATGCTCCATCACTTCATCGGCAAGGTCCAGGGCCGTCAGCGCATCTTCAAGCCCGAGATCATGATCTGCGTGCCTTCGGGAGTGACCTCTGTCGAGAGGCGGGCGGTGACCGAGGCCGCGATCTCGGCGGGCGCGAGGCAGGCATGGCTGATCGACGAGCCGCTCGCGGCCGCGATCGGGGCCGGTCTGCCCATATCCGAACCGCGTGGCAACGCCGTCTGCGACATCGGCGGCGGCACGACCGAGATTGCGGTCATCTCCCTTTCGGGCATGGTGGTCGCGCATTCCATTCGCGTCGGCGGCAACCGAATCGACGATGCGATCGCGACTCACCTCAAGCGCCGGCACAACCTGCTCATCGGGGAGCGAACCGCGGAGGAGGTGAAGATCGCGGTCGGTTCCGCGATCGTGATGAGGGAGCCGCTGCGCACCGAGGTACGCGGGCGCGACCTCGTTTCCGGGCTGCCGCGCAGCCTCGAGGTGTCGTCCAACGACGTGGCAGAGGCGATCCAGGAACCTCTTCGACTCATCGTCGGCGCCGTCCGGAGCGTGCTCGAGGAAACGCCGCCGGAGCTCGCCGCCGACATATTCGACCGCGGCATCGTGCTCTCTGGCGGTGGTGCTTTGCTGCGCGGCATCGACCGTTTCCTGTCGATGCACACCGGCATCCCGGTCCTCATCGTGGACGAACCCCAGACCTCGGTCGTGCGCGGCACTGGCCTCGCCCTGGAGCAATTCGAGGTGCTGAAGCGCAACCAGTCGTACTTGCGCTGACCCATTGACAGGCCTGCACCTCGCTGTCGATGGCGTTGGGTTGGCCCGGCCCTGGGCTGGCATCGGGGTGTACACGACCCAGGTTCTTCGAGCGATGGCGGTGGAAAGGCCCGACTGCCGCTTCACGGTATTCGTCCCCGAGGGCGTTGCCGCCGAGCCGACGCGCGCGATCATCTATCGCCGGCTGCCGGCGGTGCCGTTCATCGGTCGACATCTCCAGTGGCCGGCCCGGTTGCGCCGCTTACGACCCGACGTGTTCTTTGGCGCCGCGGGAGCGCTGCCGCTCATGGATGTCGGATCGCCGGCCGTGATCACGGTCCACGACCTGGCGATCTACCGAAATTCGGGCTGGTTTCCTCAGCGCCAACCGCTGAGCACCCGGTGGGTGGTGCCAAGCTCGCTCCGGCGCGCCGACAGGGTGATCGCGGTGTCCGACAACACCGCGCGCGATGCGGAGGAGCTGTTCGGAGTCGACCCGTCACGCATCACCGTGGTGCCCCATGGCGTTTCGCCGGGACTTCGGCCGATGAGCGGCGAGGAGCTGGCCTCGGCTCGCGAGCGATTCAAGCTGCCGGAGCGCTTCATCCTGTTCGTCGGCACCATCGAGCCCCGGAAGAACCTCCTCACGCTTCTCGAAGCCTGGGCGATGCTGCGCGACCGCCCGGACCTCGTGATCGTCGGAAGTTGGGGATGGAACTACGAGGCGATCAGGGACCGCATCAGCCGTCTTGGGGATCGGGTTCACCACCTCGACTCGCTCGAGCCGTCGCATCTACCCGCCGTTTACAACCTCGCCCGCGTGCTCGCACACCCCGCCTGGTACGAGGGCTTCGGGCTGCCGCCGCTCGAAGCGATGGCGTGCGGCACTCCCGTTGTGGTGTCAGACAGCTCGAGCCTGCCTGAGGTCGTCGACGACGCTGGTTTGGTAGTGCCGGCGGGCGACGCCGAAGCGTGGCGCAAGGCGTTGGAGAAAGTCCTGGGCGACCAGGACCTCGCGGCCGACCTGAGGCGGCGCGGGATCCTGCGCGCGGCCGAATTCAGCTGGTCGCGGTCTGCGGTCATGACATGGGACGTTATCGACGACGCCATCGGGGGCGATGCGACTTAGGTCGACACCAGCTCGCGAACGACCTCCGCAACACCCTCGGCGCACCGATCCCAGGTGAAGCCCGCCGCACGCGCGCGGGCGGCTTCTTGAAGTTTGAGTCGCACCGTGCGATCCCCGATCGCCGTCTCGAGAGCGGCCGCCAACTCTGCCGGGTCGTTGGGGTCATCGACGTAGAGCACTGCATCGCCGCCCACCTCCGGCAGCGACGACACTCGCGCGGCCACGACGACCTGGCCGTGCGACATCGCCTCCAGCACCGGCAGGCCGAACCCTTCGTGCAGGCTCGGCACCACGACCGCCCGCGCGCGACGGTATAGAAGCTCCAAGGTCGAGGGGTCCACGCGGCCGAGCACGCGAGCGCGTGTTGACGCCCGCAGCTGTGCAACCAGCCGCGAATCTCGTTCTGGGCCCGCCACCGCGAGCGTGATGTCATCGAGCCTTTCCACTGCCGCCAGGGTGGCGGCCTGGTTCTTGCGCGCCTCGATGCGGCCGACCTGGAGCACGAAGTCGCCCTCCAACCCGAGCTCCGCCAGCCTTTCGACCGGAGCCGCATCGCGCTCGACCCGCTCGCCGCCACCGAGCGGCACCACGCGCACCCGCTTCGCCGACACGTGGTACAGGTCGATGAGGTCTTGCCGCGTCGATTCCGACGGAGTGATTAGAAGGGGACATCGCAGCGCCGCCCACCGGGTCGTGAGCTGGAGATACCTGCGCTCGGCGAGCGAGTATGCATGCGGATAGCGCTCGAACGCGAGGTCGTGGACCACTGTCAGCGATTTGCCCGGCCACCCGAATGGGATCGCGTGTGCGGGCACGAAGAGAAGATCGGGGTGCGCCGGCCGCAGCGCGAGCGGCAACCGCACCTGCGACCACAGGCGAGCCATCGGCACCACCATCACGTCCACGCCGAGGCCGGCGCGCGCCCTCGACGCGTAGAAAAGCCACCGCAGCTCAGGCGCCGCGGCACGAAGTCGTGAGCCCACCTCGCGCGTGTAGACCTCCGTGCCCGTCGCCACCTCGCGAGTGGCGGGATTGAGGTCGACAGCAACCGTTTTCGTCACCGGAGGCTTGCTGGAACCGAGGCATTCACGCCACTAAGCTAAGGCGGGCGCCTTGTCCTGCGTCGAACGGCACCCGCTGATAATCAGCCGGTGGAACAGACGCGGGTCCTTGGCGTCCGGGTCGATTGCGTGGATATGAATGCCGCGCTCGCGCGTATCGAAGAGTTCGTCGACAGCGGCGGCCGCCACGTGGTCGCGACCGTGAACCCTGAGTTCGTGATGCGCGCTCACGACGATCGGGAGTTTGCCCGAGTGCTGGAGGCGGCCGACCTGTGCCTCGCCGACGGAAGCGGCGTGGTGTGGGCTGCCCGCAGGCAGGGCTGCGCCCTGGCGAAGCCGGTGACGGGCGTCGACCTCATCCCACCGCTGGCCGCGCTGTGCGCGAGACGGCAGTACCGGCTTTTTCTTCTCGGCGCGGCGCCTGGGGTCGCGGACGAGCTGGCAAGGCAGCTTCGCGCCGACCACCCGAATCTGCGGGTGGCGGCGTACTCCGGCTCGCCCGAGCCGTCGTCCGACGCCGAGATCGTCAGCCGGATCAATGCCGAGCGTACACATGTGCTGCTGGTCGCGTACGGCGCTCCGAAACAGGAGCTGTGGATCGATCGGGTGGGCGATCAGCTTGGCGGCGTCGCGCTCGCGATGGGCGTCGGCGGCGCCTTCGACTTCCTCACCGGGCGCGTCCCCAGGGCGCCCCGTTGGATGCGCCGGGTGGGCATGGAGTGGCTGTTCAGGCTCGCCTACCAGCCCTGGCGAATCCGGCGGATGGCCGTGCTGCCTGTTTACGCGCTGAGGGTTTTGCGCGGCCCTTCCTAGAAATCTACAAGGTCCCCCCCTTTACGATGGGGCGCCGTGAACCTCTACCCCACAAAATCTGCGATTTTGCGGGGACCCCTATGAAGCTGAGCGTGGTCGTTCCCTGTTATAACGAAGAGCAGAGGCTGCGGCGCAGCATCGAGCTGGTCGAGCGATATCTCGACGCCCGCAGCGAGTCGTACGAGCTCATCCTGGTCGACGACGGCAGCGCCGACGGGACCCGCAAGGTGATGGAGCAGGCTGCGGCTCACCACGCAGGGGTGCGAATCGTCGCGATGCCGCGAAACCGCGGCAAGGGACGCGCACTGGCCGAAGGCGTGAAAGCCTCGCATGGCGAAACCGTTCTCGTCACCGACGCGGACCTGTCGACGCCGATCGACGAGCTCGAGAAGCTCGAGGCGGCCCTGGTATCGGGCGCTGGGGTCGCGATCGCCTCGCGCTCGATCAAGGGGTCGCGAGTCGAGCTCGCGCAGCCGATCTACCGGGTCCTGATGGGCAAGGCGTTCAACCTCATCGTCCAGGCGGTGCTGCTGCCTGGAATCTGGGACACCCAGTGTGGCTTCAAGCTATTCCGCGGCGACGTCGCTCGCGACGTCTTTGCGAACCTCACCACGGACGGGTTCGGCTACGACCCCGAGGTCCTGTACCTCGCGAAGAGGAAGGGTGTGCGGATCGCGGAGGTGCCGGTCGTGTGGCGAAACTCGACGCCGACCAAGGTCATGGCCGTCCGCAGCTCGCTCGACATGTTCGGGCACGTCTTGAAGGTCCGGTTCGCCAAGTGACCGCCGGCGTTCTTGTGGTCCTGCCCACATACAACGAAATTCAGAACCTGGAGCGCGTGGTTGCAGGAGTCCGCAAGCTCGGCCATGACGTTCTGATCGTCGACGACGCATCGCCCGACGGCACCGGCGAGCTGGCGGACCGTCTTGCCGCGGCGGACACGGCGGTGCGGGTCCTGCACCGGCCGCGCAAGCTGGGCCTGGGAAGCGCGTACCAGGATGCGTTCCGAATCGGCCTGGCGGACGGCGCGCAGCTCATGGTCGAGATGGACGCGGACGGTTCGCATCTCCCCGAGAATCTCGATGCCATCGTCGACGCCGCCCGGCGATCAGGCGGCCTTGCGATCGGCTCGCGCTATATCCCTGGCGGCTCCATCGTGGGCTGGCCGTTCTACCGTTGGCTGCTGTCCTGGGGCGCCAATGTCTACTGCCGGATTCTCCTGGGCCTGCCTACCCATGACTGCACCTCCGGCTACAGGTGTTACACGAGGGAGCTGGTCACGCACATCGGGCTCGACGCTGTGGTGTCACAGGGATACTCATTCCAGATCGAGATGGTCTGGCGTGCGCGCCGGCTGGGATACTCCGTCCTCGAGGTGCCCATCCGCTTCGAGGACCGCGTCGCCGGGGCCTCCAAAGTTTCCCGGGGCGAGGTTCGGCGCGCGCTCTGGACCGTGCTGCGGCTGAGACTGGGGCGATGGAAGCGGTAAGCCCGACTCCCGCGGTTCAAGGAGAGGCTGCTCGACGCGGGCCTGGGCAGTGGAACCTGCCTCTGATCACCGGGCTCGTGCTGGCGATCGTCACAGCAATGCCCTACCTGTATGCGTACGCTGTCCAGCCCCATGGCCAGGTGTTCATGGGCTTCTTCTACCTGGGGGACGACGCCAACACGTACCTCGCCAAGATGCGCCAGGGCTGGGAGGGGGCGTGGGCGTGGCAGAACCGGTACACGACCGAGTCCAGCCCCACGGCATACCTATTCATGTTCTGGATCCTGCTCGGGCATGCGGCCGCGGTCCTCCACCTGCCGCTGATCGTCACCTTCCACCTCGCGCGGATCGCGGCGGCGTTCGCGCTGATGGCCGCGGCCTGGCTGTTCGTCTCGCATTTCATCCAGGACCGATCCGCCCGCCGGTTTGCCTTCTTCTTCATCGCGGTCGGGCTCGGCCTGGGCTACGTGATCCAGGCCCTCGGCCATCCGGTCATCTTCGGCAACCGAACCGACACGCTCGACTGGCGAATGCCGGAGCTGACCGCTTTCTACTCGGTGCTCGCGCTGCCGCATTTCGCCTGGTCGGGCGTCTTCGCCGCGCTCGGGGTAGTGCTGACGCTGACGGCAATACATCGCGGCAGCCTCGTCCTGGCGGCGCTGGCCGGCATCGCCTGGCTGGGGCAGGCCTCGATTCACCCGCAGATGCCGATCCTCATGGGCGGCGCGACGGCGGTTGCCCTCGTCCTGCGGCCGGCCTCGCCTCGGGGCTGGCTCGCCGCCGCGGTGGCCTTTGCGATCCCGGCCCCATACATCCTTTATTCGTACCTGGCGTTCGTCGGCAATCCGGAGGTTCAGCGCTGGACCTTCCATTCCAAGAACTCGCTTCCGCCCGAGAGCGTCAGCCTGTTCTTCGCGATCGCGCCTCAGCTCCTGCTTGCGCTGGTCGGCATCCCGGGGGCGCTTCGACGCCGCAGCCGGGAGGATCTCTTCCTCGTCGCGTGGCTGGTCCTGCTGGCCGCCATCCTTTACCTACCGAACCCGGCCGGGGATCTCCGCCGCCGCTTCCTCGACGGCCTCTACCTGCCGCTCGGGGTGCTCGGCGCCCGCGGCATGTACGAGGTGGTCGTGCCGAGGTTGCGCAGCGTGCGGGCGCGCGCCCTCGTGCCGTTTTCCTATGTGGCGTTCGCCACCGTGGGCAGCGCGTTCCTCGTCCTCGCCCCGCTCGCGGTGGCCGGCCAGCCGCAGTACTCGGTGAGCCAGGCCGAATACGACGGGCTGGTCTGGCTCGGCAATGAGCCGAGCGGGACGGTCCTGTCGATGCCGGGTGTCGGGCTCTACGTACCTGCCTACAGCGCCGACACCGTCTATGTCGGGCACTACGACGAGACGTTCGACTACTACACCAAGACGCAGCGCACTCTTGAGCTGCTGACGACAGGCCAGGCTGGACTCGGGGATTTCATAACGACCAATCACATCAGGTATGTGATCTGGACGTCGGACCTCCCGCCACCACCGGCATCACTTGGAGCTCCGGCATACGACTCGCCGAACTTCAAGATCTGGAAGATCTACTGAGTGGTCGTGCGTACATATATGACTGCCACCGAATCCTCGTAGACGAGCTTCCAGCCCGCCTCCGTCGCAAGCACGTTGGCCAGCGCCTCGCCGCGGTTGTAGACGATGAAGTCGACCCCGTTCTTGTCGAGCAGGGTCTTCCAGTCGGACCGGAGCGTCTGGATGTCCTCGTAGTCGTTGAGCAGCCGGTCACCCATGAGCGCCGCCTCGCCGAAGATGAACACCCTGCGGTTCGCCTGCGGATAGAAGCGGTAGGCGAGGTAGCCGCCCCAGCCGTACTGGTTGTACATCCGCGTCCCGACGTCGGGGTGGGCCGCGAGCCAGTCGGCAGCTCCAACCGGGTATGTGCCGGCGGTGAGGCTCTGCTGGTGGCTCGGGCTCGTTTCGCCGGCGATGTGCGCGACCGTGGCAAGGGTGATGACGAGCAGCGCCACCGCCGTGACGACAGCGAAGACAGGCTGGGACGGGAGCGACAGCTTCCAGCCGCGGGCCTTCGAGATCTCCATCCAGTATTCGGAGTAGCTGTTGACCAGCACCGGCGTGGTCGCCGCCACGAACAGGGCGAGGTTCCGCACCGACTGCAGCGCCAGGGCCAGGGCGGCGAGCGAAAGCAGAAGCTCGTACAGCGACGGCCGGCGCAAGGCAAAGCCGGCGATCAGGAGAAGGACCATCAATTCGAACGGACGCAGGTACGGCTGGTGGAAGTCGGGCGAGAACCATTCGACGATGAGCCTCTGCTGCGCATCGCTGGCGACCGTCTGGAACGGATATAGGTAGAGGCTGAACCCATGCGGCGTCGCGAGAACCGCGACCGCCGACGCCGCGGTGATGATCGCCAGAAAGCGGACGTGTGCGCGGTGGGCCGGATTGGAAGGCTCCCACACCCAGCCGATCAGCTCCGCGACAAGCGCAACGCCCAGCCATACAAACCCGATCACCCAGCCGCCGTGGAGGTTGGCCCACAGCGCCATCACCAGCGGAAAGAACTGCAGCCAGCGGCTGCGCCCGCTCAGATAGCCCTGCAGCCAGTAGAGCTCGAGGCAGGTGAGGGCGAAAGTGATCATCTGCGCGCGCGGTCCCCAGATCGGAGCCCCGGCGACCGCGCCCAGCGCGAGCCCGACGGCCACGATGACGAACGGCCGGCGCCGCACCTGCCTGTACATCAGGTAAAAGCCCGCGTAGGTGATCAGGCCGAAGAAGACGCTGATCCCGAACGCGCCCACCTTCGAGTAGATGAGCCACATGAGCACCTCGGTCAGGTACTCGTGGTCTGTCCAGACGTGGCCTTGGGCGGTGTAAGTGAAGATGTCGGTGGACGGCAGGCGGCTGTTCTCGACCATCCACTGTCCGATTCGTAGGTGCCACCAGAAGTCGGGGTCCTGCACCGATCCCACGAACAGCGCGGCTATGACGATCATCACGCCGCCCAGGAGCAGCGTGCGCGCGCTCAGCCTCTCGGCGATGGCGGTCAGCTGCGGGACCTGAGCGGATTGGGCACGTATCGCGGAACGCGGCCGGCGTAATCCGGGTATTCGCCCGGGAACGCGCGCGAGAGCACGCCCTCCTCCCAGCGGATGCGCATCAGCTCGCAGGCGATGAAGTAGACGATGGCGAGGGCGCCGAGCCAACCGGCGGTGGCCAGGTTGATCCCGATTGCGGTGATGACCTCACCCAGGTAGACGGGGTGGCGGCTCAGTGCATACGGGCCGCCGGTCACCAGGCGACGCGCCTCCGGGATGATCGAGAACGAGCGGCGCAGGTAGGCGAGTCCCCAGACCGAGTAGGCCAGGCCGATGGTGGCGATGATGTCAGCCGGCAGGACCAGCCATTCGCGTCGCGTACCCCCCGGCAGGAAGCCGGCCACGATCGCCGAGAACGTCCCTGTGAAGGCGATGAGGACAACGCCCAGCCGGCGGTCGGTGCCGCGCTTGGGCAGCCGGACGCTGTAGAGGACGACGAGCATCGTGAAGTAGGCGAGCGCCAGGCACTGCTGAGCCAGGAAGAGGTAGTCGCCCGGCCTGCTCAGCGACTGCAGGCCACCCCAGACGAACAGGAGTTGGCGGGCCAGGAAGAAGCTGAAGAACAGGGCGGGCACGACCCGGCTGAAGACGAGGTCGCGCCAGTAGGCGGCGCTGCGCTTGCCCGTTTTCTCTTCGACGGCGGTGACGGCCATTTCCCGGCTCAGGACACTAACAGCCGGTACGGGCGGGTTCTCCCCCTAAAGCCACCGGCCCGCGATTTTGGCTGGGCCTCGCCAGGGCAAGACGAACATTGAATGAATGCCAGGTGGAGCCTGAGGCCGGATTCATTCCGGCCGTCCCCCGACCGTCCACCACCCAAAAGCCACCAAAACGTGGCCGAGGAGAGGGGAGGGTCCGCGGGGGGACAGCTGTCTCCTACGCGATTTCTGGCTTATTGAATTGACCTGTCTCGGACGCGCGAGTAGGATCACCGCCGCGGCAGAGACCGGGAGCGCAAGAATCCGGTCACCGAGCCGTCAGTTCGGATTGACACGGTACTTCGAAAAAAGGAGGTGAATCGCAGATGTTGAGCCTTTACATGAAGCTTCGCAGCCTTACGTCTCGTCAGGAAGGCCAGGGCATGGTTGAGTACGCCCTGATCCTCGTGCTCGTTTCAATCGTGGTCATCGTCATCCTTCTTACGATGGGCAACCAGATCAAGAACGTGTTCTCGAACGTCGTAGCCGCTCTCGGCTAACGAGAACCAAACGTAGTAGCACCTTGCGGAGGATGACCCCCGCTTAAGGGGGACGATCGCGGTACCCCCTCGTTACAATGGCCCCGTTCCTGAAGATCAGATACCGGAGGTGACCTAGTTTTGGCCGTCGCACCAGCTCCAGCAAGACCCCGACCCGGCGGTGGTCGGTTTCTCATCATCATCGGCTTGCTACTCGCCATCCTCGCCGGCGCAGGCGTGTTCCTCCTCGGCAACTTCGGCGGTGGCGCCGCGATTGGCGGCGGCCCGACTCAGACCGTTGTGGTGGCCGCGCAGACGATCCCGATCAGGCACCAGATCGTCGAGGGCGACCTCACGACGACCAAGATCTCCGGCAACATTCCCAACACTTACGGGAAGACCAGCGACGTCGCGAACCTGATCTCGGAGATTCAGATCACCAAGGGCGCGCTGGTCACCTCCGACATGCTGGCTCGAGACGCCAGCCTCATCACGCTCGGCTCGGCTCCTGCATATCTGCCCCTGGCCAGCGGCTACGTGGCCCTGACCATCCCCACCGGGGAGCAGCAGGGCGTTGCCGGCCACATCACCCTCGGCGACTACTTCACCGTGATTGCGTCGGGCAGCCTGACTCTGTTCAACAAGGGTTCAGCCGCCGTCAGCAAGACGGTGTTCACCAACGTCCGCGTCATCGGCCTCGGCCCGGCCGCATCCAACGTACAGCCGGCCAGTGGCACCGCCGTGAATGCGGGCGGCTCCAGCGTGACCAGCGGTGTCACGTCCAGCATCACGATTGAGCTGACCCAGTGCGATGCCGAGTTCTTCACCTGGTTCCTCAACAACATGACCGTCAAGTACTCGTTGGAGTCTTTCAGCGACTATCTGAAGCAGCCACCGGCGGCTCCAGACCCGAAGTGCCCAACGGTCCTGTCGGCCCAGGGAGTCACGGCAAAGCAGGTGGACGCGTTCTACCACTTCTCAGCCTTGGGATGATCCTCAGGAACCCCCATGCCCGCGGCCGGGGCGATTGCCCGCCGGGGTCGGTCGCGGGCCGCCGATAGGCGGTAGCTGACATGGGTCTACTCGACAGGGTCAAGCAGAACCAGACGGGGGTGCCCGTGCCCACGGCGCCGGCCACCAACGGGCCGGCCACGGCCGCCCCTGGCACCCCTTACGCGGCGGCCACCGCGATTCCAGTGGCGCGTCAAGCGGCCGTCGCGGAGGCGGCGACACCGATTGTGTCGAATCTGGCCGCGCGGGCCGCCATCGCCGCGGGCGGCGAGATGACCCCCGCCTTCACGGCGGCCAAGGTCCAGATCCACGCCAAGCTCATCGAGAAGTTCGCGGACCAGATCGACTCGAGCAACAAGCCGGGCGTCCGCGAAAAGATCGTCGAGCTCGCCGAGGAGTACTTCCGCAGCACGGCGATGACGATGACCAAGGCCGACAAGGAACGCCTCGTCGAGTCGGTCCTTGACGACGTGCTCGGGCTGGGTCCGCTCGAGGCGCTGCTCGCCGACCCGAGCATCACTGAAATCATGGCCAACCACCCGAAGCAGATCTACGTCGAAAAGAGCGGCGAGCCGACCCTCTCCGCCGTGACCTTCGAGTCCGAACGCCAGATGCGGCAGGTCATCGACCGCATCGTGAGCCTGGTTGGGCGCCGCGTCGACGAGTCGACCCCGATCTGTGACGCGCGACTCAAAGACGGGTCGCGTGTCAACGTGGTCATTCCGCCGATCGCGCTCAAAGGCCCGTGTCTGACGATCCGAAAGTTCGCCAAGGAGAAGTGGGGCCCGGCCGACGTCGTCAACCGATTCCGCTCGTCGAGCCCCGAGCTCATGATGTTTCTGCGCTCATGCGTTCGAGCGCGCTTGAACATACTGGTCTCGGGTGGCACCGGCTCCGGCAAGACCACACTGCTCAACATCCTGTCGTCGTTCATCCCCGAGACCGAACGGCTCATCACCTGCGAGGACGCCGCCGAGCTGCAGCTGCAGCAGCCGCACTGGATCCAGCTGGAGTCGCGGCCGCCAAACGTCGAAGGCAAGGGCGCCGTGCCGATCCGGGAGCTGGTCAAGAGCTGTCTGCGTATGCGTCCTGACCGCATCATCGTCGGTGAGTGCCGTGGTGGAGAGGCGCTGGACATGCTCCAGGCCATGAACACGGGCCACGATGGTTCGATGTCGACGCTGCACGCAAACAACCCGCACGAGTGCCTCGTCCGTCTCGAGACGCTGGTGCTGCAGGCGGGTCAAGACCTGCCGTCGCGCGCCATCCGCGAGACCATTGGCTCCGCCATCCACCTCATCGTCCAGCAGTCCCGCCTCCGCGGCGGCGTGCGCCGGATCGTGAGCGTGGCCGAGGTCCTGGGCATGAGGGACGGCGAGGTCCAGTTCCAGGAGCTCTTCCAGTTCAGGCAGATCGGTGTGAACGCTGAAGGCAAGGCCGTGGGCTACCACACGGCTACCGGCGTGATCCCGCTGCGCATGGAGCATCTCAAGTCCGAGGGCGAGGACGTCCCGGAATCGCTATTTGTGCCAACCCCCCAGCCCCCGCCGGATAAGCTGTACTAACCCCCTAGGAGGTCCACATGCCAATCGGCGCGATTTTCGCCCTTCTCGCCTTCGCCGGCGTCTTCTTGCTCTTCGTCGGATTGAACCAGGCGCGGCGGTCTGCGGGCGGCGCCGAGGATTTTCAGGCCCGGCTGGCCGCATACGGGGTCACCACCGCGGGTGCCTCCCAATTGCCTCCGGCATCCGGCTTCCGCGACACGCTCAACCGCATCTTCTCGCCCGCCGCCGAGCGCGTAGGCCGCGGTGATGCCAAGAAAGGCAAGCCGTCCGTGGCCGAGCAACTCGGTAGGGCCGACCTCAAGCTCCGCACGTCTGAGTACTTCATGATCCAGCTCGGCAGCACGGCGCTGTTCATGCTCATCGGGTTGCTGCGCTTCGGGTTTCCGGGCGGCATCATTCAGATCGTCGCGCTGGGCATCCTTGGGTACCTGGTGCCCGGCATGTACGTCAAATTCCGGATCGGGCGCCGCCTGCGTGCGTTCAACGGCCAGCTCGGCGACACCCTGACCCTTCTCTCTAACGCCCTCAAGGCCGGCTACTCGTTCGCGCAGGCGATCGACACGGTGGCCAAGAACGCCGTGCCGCCGATCGCTGACGAGTTCGCGCGCGCGGTTCGGGAGATGAACCTTGGTGGCTCGCCCGACGAGGCGCTGCAGAACATCACCAAGCGCATCGCCAGCCCCGACTTCGACCTCGTGGCGACGGCGTACTCGATCCATCGCACCGTCGGTGGCAACCTGGCCGAGATCCTCGACAACATCGCGTACACGATCCGGGAGCGGGTGCGCATCAAGGGCGAGATCGCCACGCTGACCGCGCAGGCGCGCGCATCGGGCACCCTGATCACGTTCCTGCCGATCGTGCTCGCGACCTTCATGTACTTCGTGACGCCGAGCTACTTCCGGCCCATGTTCGAGAGCTTCATCGGCTGGGCTTTGATCGCGGTCGGTATTTTCATGATCTTCATCGGCAACCTGATCATTCGTCGCGTGGTCGCGATAGAGGTATGAGCTGATGCTCCCGATACTTGCCCTCGGCGTCGGCCTCGGAATCTTCATCATCTTCCTGGGCATCGCCCGCACCCCCCAGGTGAACACAGCCCAGATGGTCCAGCAGCGCCTCTCCGTGTACGGTGGCGAGAAGCCGCTCACGATCGAGGAGGTCGAGCTGCAGCGACCGTTCACCGAGCGGTTCCTCCGCCCAAGCATCGAGAAGCTGGGCAGCTTCCTGTCCCGCTCGACGCCGGCGAAGGCACGCCAGGACCTGATGAACAAGCTGGAGCTCGCCGGGCGGCCCGGCAACCTCACGCCGGAAGACTTCGGCGCCGTGAGGCTCGTCGCCGCGGCCGTGTTTGCGGCGCTCGGGTTGCTGCTTGGCTTCCTTTTCGCCAACACCGTCTACCTGGTGATCTCGCTCGCCGTGGGCGCGATCCTCGGCTACTACGCGCCGGTCCTGTGGCTGCAGCAGAAGGTGGACGCGCGCCGCACAGAGATCCAGAAGGGCCTGCCGGACGCGATGGACCTGCTCGTGATCGCTGTCGACGCGGGCCTCGGTTTCGACGCAGCGCTGGCTCGCGTCACCGACAAGTACAAGAACGCGCTCTCAGAGCAGTTCGCCAAGGTGCTTCGTGAGGTGAGCCTCGGCCGGCCTCGCCTCGAGGCCATGGACGAGATGGGCCGCAGCAGCGGCGTCGAGGACCTGCACAACTTCATCCAGGCGGTGATCCAGTCGGAGCAGTTTGGCACCGGCATCGGCAAGATCCTGCGCATCCAGGCCGACGAGATGCGGCGCAAGCGCCGCCAGAGGGCTCAGGAGAAGGCCGCGCAGGCGACCTTGAAGATGATGCTGCCGATGGTCGGCTGCATCTTCCCGACGCTCTGGATCGTCCTGCTCGGGCCCGCGGCGCTCATCCTCCTCAAGCCAAGGTAGAGGCAGCAACTCACGCCCTCAGCCCTGCAGTTCACCGTTCCCCCGTGGGAGCTGGTGATTCGTGCGGTGGTCGTTTATGCCGCGCTTCTGGGCGCCTTGCGGCTGTTCGGCAAGCGCGAGGTGGGGCAGTTCACGCTGTACGACCTCGTCTTCATCCTGCTGGTCGCGAATGCGCTGCAGCCCGCGATCACGGGACCCGACACCTCGCTGTTCGGCGGCCTGGTGCTGATCGTGGCTCTCGTCGGCACCAACTTTCTCGTCGGCAAGCTCGACAACCTGCCGCGATTCCATCGGCTGTTCACGCCGGCGCCGGCCATCATCGTCCGCGATGGCAAATATCTGCCCGACGTGATGAAGAAGGAAGGGGTCGACCCGGAAGAGGTGGAGATGGCGATGCGGGAGCACGGCGTGGTCGACCTCAAGGACGTCCAGCTGGCGGTGCTGGAGCCGGACGGAACGATCTCCATCGTGCCGACGGGCGTGGCGATGACGCGGACCAAGCATCGGATCCGCTATCACCACCGCGCCGGCTGAGGCGTTAACAACCAGGGTTCCCAAAGTTGAAACGGCCTGATTGACTGATTGCGGTTAGGCCGGTCGTGCTCGGGGGAGGGGAGGGCGCCCCGCCGGGAGCGTCAGTGGCGGCTGAGGAACTCCACCGCCGCATCCTTGAACTGCCTGGCCGGCACCGTGCCCAGGTGATCCCGGCCGGGAATCATCACCAGCTCCGCGCTCGGGATCAGCTCCGCCAGGCGAGGCGCGTCGCGGGCGACCTCATCGCGCTCGCCGACGACGAGAAGGATGGGCGTACGAATCGCGGCCAGGCTCGCCGGGTCCACCGCAGCGCTCTGCGCCATGCCCTCCATGCACGCGGCCAGGGCATCCAGGTCGTTGATGGCCCGTGCCGAGGCGAACTTCTGAAAAGAGAGAGCAGACGCGGTCTCGGCCACGCCGCCGCGCAGCGCGCGAACGATGGGCTCCGCGTCGTCGACTGCTCCGCTCGCGCCGATCCCGCCCAGCACGGCCGAGCGCAGGCGATCCGGGAAATCGAGCACCGCCTGCAGCCCGATGCGAGCCCCCATCGAGTAGCCGACGTAGTGCGCTGTCTCGGCATGCACCTCGTCCAACAACCGGCGCACATCCGCGGCCATCGCAGCCATCGAGTAAGCGGCTGGATCGTGCGGCTTGTCGCTTCGGCCGTGACCGCGGCAGTCAAGGCCGATGACGCGATACCCCGCGTCGACGAGCGTCTCCTGCCAGCGCGTGCCAACCCAGTTGAGCTGGTAATCCGACGCGAACCCGTGCACGACGACCACCGGCGGGCCCGACTCGGGACCGTGGAGCTCGTAATGCAGGCGCAGACCGTCGCTGTCGAACTCCATCCGCGGCGCTACGCTACGCCATTCAGATGGCGGGTCCTCGAGCCGTGCATGAACGTACCGGCAAATCGCTGGCCGAAGACCTCATGGTTCCCCGCACCATCTTCGGCCGAGCCGTCGGCCTCATGCTCCGCCGCACCCTGGAGCCAGGACGTGGGATGTGGATCAACCCTTGCGAGGGGGGCAGCATCACCATGATCTTGATGAGGTTTCCGATCGACGCAGTTTTCCTTGACCGCAAGGAACGCGTGAAGAAGGTCTATTCGAACCTGCACACATGGTGGGGGGTGGTGTGGTTCGTCTGGGGCGCACAAAGCGTGATCGAGCTGCCCGCCGGGTCGACCACCTCCCTCGGTCTGCAGCCCGGCGATCAGATCCTGATAGGGTGATGTAAAGGCAGGCTTGACGACGCCCCGTAGCCTCGGTTCGTGCTCGCGGGTCTCATCGACCTCGTCTTGCCGCCTCGGTGTGGCGGCTGCGGCCGGGTTGGCTCGTGGCTGTGCGATCGATGCCGTTCGAAGATCCGCCATCTCCGTGAGCCGATGTGCCGTCGATGTGGGGCGGAGGTCGAAACGCCTCGTCCCGACTGCGGCTGCCGCAAACGCCTACGGTCGCTGACGCGCCTGCGCTCGGCGGTCGCGTACGAGGGTCCGATCGAGCTCGCCATCCAGCGGTTCAAGTACCGGGGCTGGCGGCGCCTCGCGAGCCCGCTTGCGTTGCTGCTGGCCGAGCGGTTGGTCGTCGAAGGGCTGGCGGCTTCATCGGCGGTCGCGGTCCCGCTGCATCCCGAGCGCCTCCGAGCGCGTGGGTTCAACCAGTCAGAGCTCCTCGTGCGCGAGCTCACGGCCGCGATGGGACTCCAGGCACCGGCCGGCAGGCTCGTCCGCATACGGGCGACACCACCCCAGGTCGGTCACGACCGCCTGTGGCGCCAGAAGAACGTCCACGGCGCGTTTGAATGGGTCGGAGCCGGCCTGGGGGCGAGACCGATCCTGGTCGTCGACGACGTCGCGACCACCGGCGCCACCCTGGAAGCGTGCGCGGCGGCGCTCAGGGCGGGCGGATCGGGCCCCGTGATCGGTGGCGCCGTAGCACGCGTAACCGTATGAAGGTCGTGGGCCCAAACCGTATAGTTGGTCGGCGTCTGGATCACAGCGGGAGGCTGACGAATGGCAGTTCGGATCCCCGGAATCAATATCGATGAGTACTACCAGCAGCTTGGGCCGATCGAGCCCCTGATTCGTGACGACCGCGTAACCGAGATCATGGTCAACGGCAGCGACCACGTCTACGTTGAAATGGGCGGCAAGGTGGTCCTCACCAACATCAAGTTCGTGGACGAGGACCAGCTCCTCAACGTCATCCAGTTCATCGTCCGCACCGTCGGTCGCCGAATCGACGAGCGCCAGCCGCTGTGCGACGCCCGTCTGGCCGACGGCTCCCGCGTCAACGCCGTCATCCGACCGCTGGCGCTCAACGGGCCTCTGCTCACGGTCCGTAAATTCTCTCGTGACCCCTTCCAGGTCGATGACCTGATCCGGTTCGGCAGCTGCAACGAAGCCGGTTTCGGCTTCATGAAGGCCGCTGTGCTGGCCAAGGCCAACATCGTCATCTCGGGCGGTACTGGTACCGGCAAGACCACCTTTCTCAACGTCCTCTCCGGTTTCATCCCGGTCGAGGACCGCATCGTCACCATCGAAGACGCCGCCGAGCTCCAGCTCCACCAGGAGCACGTGTGCCGCATGGAGACGCGTCCGAAGGACATCAACGGTGAAGGCGAGATCACCATCCAGCGCCTGGTCATCAACTCACTGCGCATGCGCCCGGAGCGAATCGTCGTCGGCGAGTGCCGTGGCGGCGAAGCCCTTGACATGCTCCAGGCCATGAACACGGGCCATGACGGTTCGATGACCACCATCCACGCCAACACCCCGCGCGACGCTCTGGCTCGACTCGAGACTCTGGTGCTGATGGCCGGCGTCGATCTGCCCGTCCGCGCCATCCGCCAGCAGATCGCCGGCGCCATCAACCTCTTCGTGCAGCTGAACCGCCTGCGAGACGGCTCGCGCAAAGTGACCCAGATCACCGAGGTGATCGGCATGGAGCAGGACATCATCACGATGCAGGATGTCTTCATCCTCGAGCAGAAGGGTGCGACGCCCGACGGCAAGGTGATCGCGGAGTTCAAGCCGACCGGCCTGCGACCGAAGATCCTCGATCGCATCTTCACGCAGGGGATTCCGCTGCCGAAGGAGATCACGGCGCTCTTCCCGCCGCCTCCCGGATACAAGCCCTCGGCGCGCTAGCGACTTCTCCGGCCGAGCGCCGGGCGCATTTTCAGACCTATACTCAGGCTGTGAAGGTCGTTCTCAACGACCGCACGGACGGCCTCAAGCCCGAGATCAAGGAGTACGCCCAGCGCAAGCTGGCTCGCCTCGAGCGTCACTTTGGGAAGGTGGCCGACGCGGACGTGGACTTTTCCGAAGAGCACAAGCGCTTCGGCCTGGGGACGATCGTGTGCCGAATCAACGTACACGTCAGCGGGCGCCGCACGCCGGTGCTCTCAGCGCACGAGCGCGGCGTGGACGCTCAGGCGGCTCTGGACCTCGCGCTCGACAAGATCGACCGCCAGGTGATGAAGCTCAAGGAGAAGCGCACCCATCGCCACCTCGAGGTGTCTCCGCTTCGGATTCCGGAGCCGGAGGAGCGCGCACCACGGCGAAACGCGGAGCCGGAACGGATCCGCATGAAGCTGCTCCCAGAGTCGATCGAGCAGGCGATCGCCGAGCTCGAGTCGGACGGCCAGGCCTTCCACGTCTTCCTCGACGAGTTCTCCGGCGGCATCCAGATCGCGTTCCGGCGGGCCGACGGCACTGTGGCGATCATCGAGCCCGTCATCCCCTAGAGGGGTTTCCTCCCCAACGGGTCCGGGTACCCTAGATTAGTGGACCGCACCGACCGCCCGGGCAGCATCTCGGGGCTCAGGACGCCGATACGTGCGTCATGGGGCCCGGCCCGTCGCATCCTCCCGCGCTTCGCGCGGGGACCCCAAAGGTATGCGCTCCTCCTAGGGCCACCCATTCCTTCGTCTCGGCGCCCGGACCGGCGCCCTAGCGGTCGCCTGCCCCGAGATGCAACCCGTTCGGCCGGAGCAGTCCACTAGCCCCATGCTGAACCTGACCAAGCTCCTGGACCCGAACGAGCGGGAGATCAAGCGCCACCTCGCGGTGACATCCGCGACCAACGAGATCGAGCCCGAGCTCAAGGCCCTGAACGACGCCGGCCTCCGTGAACGCTCGGAAGAGCTGCGCAAGCGCGCCGTCGACGGCGAGGATCCCGACGAGCTCCTGATCGAGGCTTTCGCCCTCTGCCGCGAGGCAGCCCAGCGAACGATCGGCATGAGGCACTTCGACGTCCAGCTGGTGGGAGGCATCGTCCTGCACCAAGGCAAGATCGCCGAGATGAAGACCGGAGAGGGCAAGACGCTCGTGGCGAGCCTTGCCCTGTACCTGAACGCTCTGGCCGGAAAGGGCGTCCACCTGGTCACCGTCAACGACTACCTCGCCCGCCGGGACGCGGGCTGGATGGCGCCTATCTACCACCTGCTGGGCATGTCCGTCGGCGTCAACGTCGGCACGGCGGGGACGTTCGTCTACGACCCTGAGTTCCTCGACGAGACCCATCCAGACAGCCGCCTGCAGCACCTGCGGCCCGCAACCAAGAAAGAGGCTTACCAGGCCGACATCACGTATGCCACCAACTCCGAGCTTGCGTTCGACTACCTGCGCGACAACATGGCGCGCGACCTCAACCAGTGCAGCCAGCGCAAGCTTCACTACGCGATCGTCGACGAGGTCGACTCGATCCTCATCGACGAGGCGCGTACGCCTCACATCATCTCCGGGCAATCAGAAGAGTCGACCGATAAGTACTACGAGTACGCGCGCTGGGCGGGGCGCCTTGCGGAGGGCGACGACTACGAGGTCGACCTCAAGCACAAGTCCGCTTCGCTGACCGAGCAGGGTATCGGGAAGATGGAGCGTTGGACGGGCATCCGCAACATCTACGACCTCGAGAACGTGATCGAGGCTCACCAGATCAACCAGGCATTGAAGGCGAAGGCGTTGTTCCTGCGCGACCGCGACTACCTGGTCAAGGACGGCGAGGTGATCATCGTCGACGAGTTCACCGGCCGCACGATGCCTGGACGCCGCTGGTCCGATGGACTGCACCAGGCGGTCGAGGCCAAAGAAGGCGTCAAGGTCCTCCAGGAGCAGAAGACCATCGCCACCATCACGGTCCAGAACTACTTTCGCCAGTACGAGAAGCTCGCGGGCATGACCGGTACGGCGATGACCGAGGCGGAGGAGTTCCACAAGATCTACAAGCTCGACGTGGTCCCCATCCCGACCCACCGCCAGATGGTCCGACTCGACAGCCCTGACGTGATTTACAAGAGTGAGAAGTCGAAGTTCGAGGCCGTGATCGAAGAGATTGTCGACATGAACCGGCAGCAGCGGCCCGTGCTGGTCGGTACGGTCTCGGTGGAGAAGTCGGAGCGCCTGGCGCGAATGCTGGAGAGGCGAGGCGTGAAGCACAACGTGCTCAACGCCAAGCAGCACGAGCGCGAGGCGGGGATCATCGCCGAGGCGGGCCAGCCCGCGGCGGTCACGATCGCCACCAACATGGCAGGGCGAGGGACTGACATCGTCCTGGGACAAGGCGTGACAGACGTCGGCGGGCTGCACATCATCGGCACCGAGCGCCACGAGAGCCGGCGCATCGACAACCAGCTCCGCGGCCGCGCCGGCCGTCAGGGCGACCCCGGCTCGAGCAAGTTCTTCATCTCGCTCGAGGACGACCTGATGAAGATCTTCGGCCCCGCCGCCGATCGCATCGGCCGGCTGATGGACAGCCTCGAGGTCGAGCCGATCGAGCACCCCTGGGTGGCGCGGTCCATCGCGGGCGCACAGAAGAAGGTCGAGGGCATGCATTTCGATGCCCGCAAACACGTGGTCGAGTACGACGACGTGATGAACAAGCAGCGTCAGATCATGTACGAGGAGCGGCGCAAGGTGCTCGAGGGCGCCGATGCCCGCGGCAACATCCTCGAGTACGTGCGCGAGATCGTCGACAAGGGCATCGAGGTGCACTGTGAGAGCAGACATCCCGAGAACTGGGACATGGAGGCTCTGATCAAGTACCTGTCCGCTTACCTGCCGATCGCGCCGGGCTCGCAGATTCCAGAGGAAGTGCTGGCGCAGGGCCGTGTCGCTCTGGCCGATCACCTGAATGCCGCGGCCGCTGAGGCGTACGACAAGAAGGTCGAGGAGATCGGCGCCGACCTGATGCCGCTGGTCGAGAAGGACGTGATGCTCCAGGTGATCGACTGGCAGTGGATGGAGTACCTCACGCAGATGGACCAGTTCCGCGAAGGCATCGGCCTACGTGCCTACGGACAGCGCGACCCGCTCGTCGAGTACAAGAACGAGGCGCTCGAGATGTTCAACGAGCTGCGCGATCGCATCCAGGGCTCGATCGTGGCGGGGATCTTTCGCGTCCAGGTCCAGCGCAACGCGCCGCCAACACCGCCGCCGCCGATCGTGCGCCAGGTCCTGGAGAGCGGACCCGGCGACCCCGACGGTGCCGGCGGCGCCGGCAGCAACGGCGCGCCGAAGAAGGCTCGCCGGCTGGCTCCCGCGGGCGCAGCCGCGGGCTCGGGCGGTGCCGCGGCCGCTAAGCTGGGGCGCAACGACCCGTGCTGGTGCGGGTCGGGCAAGAAATTTAAAAGGTGTCACGGCAGGTAGCGCAAGGGGGACAGGTCCCCCTTGCGGTGAACCCCCTCTCCTGGCGCCGATTGGCTGCCGTGCAGCACGCGGAGTCTTAGCCCGGCGCAGCCGGGCCAACCTGGCCACGCCTCAACAGGAGATTTAATGGACGTCCAGCTGAGCCCGAAAGAGTTGTTGGATCGGATACTCCAGCTCAAGGAGCATCTTTGACCTGCCCGCGAAGATCAAGCGTGCGGACGAGCTAGATCAGCTCTTAACGCAGCCTGGTGCCTGGGATGACTCCCGCCGCGCCGGCGCGCTCGCGCGCGAAGCCTCCGAATACAGAGAGCTCGCGCGCACATGGGACCAGCTCGAGAGGCGCGCTCGTGACCTGATCGAGCTCGACCAGCTGGCGTCGGGTGATCCCGAGCTCGCCCAGCAGGTGGCCGGCGAAGAGGCGAAGCTGGCGGCCGAGCTGCGCTCGCGCGAGCTAGACCTGCTCTTCACCGATCCGTACGCCAACCACAACGCCGTCGTGACGATCTCTGTAGGCCAGGGTGGGGTGGAGGCTCAGGACTGGGTCGAGATGCTCATGCGGATGTACATGAAGTGGGCGGAGCGTCATCGATTCGAGGTCGAGGTCATCGACCAGTCACCCGGCGAAGAGGCCGGGCTGAAAAGCGTCACGTTCATCGTGCGCGGCCCGCGCGCATACGGGCTGCTGCGCTCAGAGCACGGCGTGCACCGGCTCGTGCGCATCTCGCCCTTCGACCAGAACCACCGGCGCCACACGTCATTTGCGCTCGTCGAGGTGATGCCAGAGCTGGAGAGCACGGACGAGAGTGCGGTGGTGATCAACCCGCAGGATCTCCGCATCGACACATATCGCTCGACAGGCGCCGGTGGGCAGCATGTCAACAAGACCGACTCGGCGATTCGCATCACGCACCTGCCGACGGGCATCGTGGTCACGTGCCAGAACGAACGCTCGCAGATGAAGAACCGCGAAATGGCGATGAAGGTGCTGAAAGCACGCCTGTTTCAGCGCCAGCAGCAGGAGGCCGCCGAGCACCTCGACCAGATTCGCGGCCAGGTCATGCCCGCCGAGTTCGGCTCCCAGATTCGCAACTACGTGTTGCAGCCCTACACGCTGGTGAAGGACGTCCGCACCGGCCTCGAGGTCGGCAACGCCCAGTCCGTCCTCGACGGCGATATCGACCCCTTCATCGAAGCCTGGCTGCGCTGGCGCCTGAGCTCCAGCAACGGCGCAGGCAACGCCTCCGGCAGCGGCTCCGGAAGCTAGCCCGACGCGCCTCGAGGGCGCTTTCGCAAGCTAATGCGCCTGCCTTCGTTTACTAGCTGGTTGATCTCGACGGATGGCATTTGGAGCATCCGGGGGCATGAGTTATACTGCCCGCGACTTAGCCAGTCGCGCCTGCCGGCGCGAAACGTCAAAGCAAAAGATCCAGCTTATGGTTTTAACACCGGATTTCGACAGCCGGCCCGTGATCAGCTTCCAGCACGTCTGGAAGACTTACCCGACCGGCACGGAAGCCCTGCGCGACATCAATCTCGTCGTGCCCGAGGGCGACTTCCTCTTCTTGGTCGGCCCCTCTGGCGCGGGCAAGTCGACGCTTGTGCGGCTCCTCATCAGGGAGGAGAAGCCGACCAAGGGCAAGATCTTCGTGGACGGCGTCGAGATCGGCCGCATGAAGCGGCGGAAGCTGCCGTACTACCGGCGCAAGATCGGCCTCGTCTTCCAGGACTTCAAGCTGCTGCCCAACCTGACCGTGTACGAAAACGTGGCCTTCGCCATGCGCGTTCTCGGCGAACCCGACCGCTTGGTGCAGTCACGGGCCGCCGAGGCCCTGGACACCGTAGGTCTGGCGGGGAAGGAGCAGACGTATCCCTCGAACCTGTCGGGTGGCGAGCAGCAGCGCGTCGCAATCGCGCGAGCGCTCGTGCACGCGCCGAGGATGATCATCGCGGACGAGCCCACGGGCAACCTGGATCCTGCCACGGCGTGGGAGATCATGCAGCTCTTCCTGCGCATCAACGCGCGGGGCGCCACCGTTGTGATGGCGACGCACAACCGTGAAATCGTCGATCTACTCCGCCGCCGCGTGGTTGCGATCGACGCTGGTCAGATTGCTCGTGACGACCGTTCAGGAAGGTACCACGACGATGTTTCGAAATCTCAAGTTCGCGCTCAATAGCGCCTGGCAGAGCTTCTGGCGGAACCTTGCGGTCAGCTTGGCCGCGGTTCTGTCGATCACGCTCATCCTGATTCTCGGCGGCGTCAACCTTCTCGTCGGTCACGCTTTCTCGCAGGTGCTGGACGGTTTCCGCGAGAAGGTGAGCGTGATCTCCGTCAACGTCGCTGACGACACCCCGCTGCAGAGCGTCTACGGTTTTCAGCAGCAGCTCACCGCGGATCCGCGGGTGGCGAGCGTGCGATTCATCACCAAGGACCAGGCGCTCGCCAACTTCACCAAGGACCCCAACAACGCCGTGCTCGCGCAGCAGCTCGACGGCAATCCGCTCGACGCCAAGCTCGAGGTCCGCGTGCGCAACCTGTCCGATGTGGCGTCCATCGACTCGATGGCGCGACAGTGGTCCGGCGTCGATCCCACCAATCCCACCAACTACCAGGGCGACTTCGTCAATCGCATGCTCCAGCTGTCGCAGTGGCTCGGCCTCGCGGGCGCCGGCCTGCTTGTCATCCTCGTGATCGTCTCCGTCGTGATCGTGATGAACACGATCCGCACGGCTGTCTATCACCGCCGCAAGGAGATCGAGGTTATGAAGCTGGTCGGCGCCACCGAATGGTTCGTCCGGGGACCGTTCGTGATCGAGGGCGTGATGACGGGCCTCATCGCGGCTTCGATCGCGCTGCTGCTGCTCGTCATCGCGTACCCGCCGGCGGTCCAGCAATTCAAGAATGACATCGCCTTCATCCCGCTCTCGTACGACCCGGCCTTCCTGTCGAGCCTCGCCCGCGACCTTCTCCTCGGCGGCGCGCTCATGGGCGCCGTCGGGAGCTACATCGGCGTTCGCCGGTTCGTGAGAATCTGATGAGGAGGATCGTCGCCGCGATCATCACCGCGACCGTGTTGTGGATACCGCTGTCCATGCAGGTCTCGCAGGCGATCTACTGCTATCCGGGCGATCCGCCTGATGTCTACCAGGCGTGCGTGAACTACAACGCCGGCATCGGCCAGCAGGTCACCAGCGAGCAGCAGATGGTGGCCGTGCTGCACAAGATCAGCACCGCCGAAGGTCAGATCAACGCGCTCCTGGTCATCATCAAGAACCTCGATGCGCAGATCGCCGCACAGCAGGCTTTGATCGCCAAGACCCAGGCCGCGATCGACGATCTCGACCGCAAGATCCGTTTCACCGAGGCCAGCCTTACCCGCCTGCATGCCGAGGTGAGCGTGCGCGCCGCCCTTCTCGACCAGCGACTTCGCTACGTGGACGACCACGGGTCGGTGAACTACGTCGAGCTCATCCTGACTGCCAACACGTTCAATGACCTGATGAACAGGATGGTGGGCGCCGAGCAGGTCGCCGCCTCGGACCGCCGTCTGATCGATGACATCGGAGTCGAGCGAGCGCAGTTCGAGCAGACCAATGCCGACCTGGGCAACCAGAGAAGCGAGGTGGCGGCTCTGCTCCAGCAGCTGCAGGCGACGCAGGCTGAGCTACAGAAGAACCAGGCAACCCAGAAGGCTGCGCTTGTTCAGCAGCAGAAGCTCGAGGCCCAGCTGAGCGACCAGTACCGGCAGCTGGAGGCGCAGCGCAAGGCGATCGATGCGCAGGTCGCCACACTCTCGCAGAAGTACGATGCCGCGGCGGCGGCGCATGGCGGCGGCACCGGGCAGTTCGAATGGCCCGAGCCGGCTTGCTACTTCGGCTGCATCAGTCAACCCTTCGGCTGCGTGACCCTCTGGCTCGAGATGTACGACCCCTCCTGCCCATATCCGCATCGAAAGCACACGGGTCTCGACATCGCTGGGCCGAACCGTACTCAGATCGTGGCCGCGGACACGGGCATCATCTACTTCTATCCCGGCTCGATCGGCTACGGCAACATGATCTTGATGATCCACGGCAACGGTTACTCCACCGTGTACGGCCACCTCGCCGCATATCAGCCCGGACTTGTGAGCGGCCAGATCGTCGCTCGCGGTGATTTGATCGGCTTCGAAGGATCGACCGGGTGGTCGACGGGACCTCATCTGCACTTCGAGATCCGCGTCAACAACGACCCGCGAAACCCCTGCATCTGGCTCGGCTGCTGACGATCCCGCCGTCACGACTTCGTTAGTCTGCTGACATGAGACGCGACGTCCTCTGGGGCGTTGCCGTGCTGATCGTCGGCGTGATCGGACTCGGCTTTGGCTTCGGACTTGGGGTTTATACAGACCAGTCGTTCCCCGATGCCCTGCCATATGTTGCTCATCACTCGGCCGGCAAGGTCGACACCACTGAATTGGAGCAAGCCATCCGCTTGATCCAGGCTGATTACGTCGACGGCAACGTGGACCCGAAGAAACTGTCGCATGGCACCGTGCAGGGACTCGTCGCCAGCCTCGGCGATCCCTTCTCTGCTTACTACGACCCCGACCAGTACAAGCGCTTGCAGCAGGTGTACACGGGCAAGTATTCGGGGATCGGTATCTATCTCACCTTCAGCTCCACATACCCGGTGATCACCGGCACCGTGCCCGGTTCACCTGCGGCTGCGGCGGGGCTGCAGTCAGGCGACCAGATCGTGAAGGTGGGCGACAAGGACATGAAAGGCATCACCGCCGATCAGGCCGCTGCGCTGATACAGGGGCCCAACGGGGAAAAGGTGACCCTGACGATATCTCGGGGCAGCGATACGTTCTCGGTCACGATCACGCGCGCTGAGATCCAGGTGCCGTCGGTGCGATCGGCAACGATTGCGGATCACATTCTCTACGTGCGTATCTACCAGTTCACGACCACGACGACCGACGAGTTCCACTCAGCTCTGACCTCGGGACTCCCGGACGCGAAGGGCATCGTGCTCGACCTGCGCGAGGACCCGGGCGGGTTCATTACAGAGGCGGACCACGTGATCAGCGAGTTCGTCGCGAGCGGCGAGACGTTTGAGCTGCGCGACCGCAACGGCAGCGTCGAGCGCCACGACGTGAGCGGAGAGCACCTTGCAACGACTCAGCCGCTGGTGGTGCTTGTCGACGCCAACAGCGCGTCCGCGGCCGAGATCGTCGCCGGCTCCCTCCAGGTCCACAAGCGCGCAAAGCTGGTGGGCACGGTGACGTTCGGCAAGGGGTCGGTGCAGCAAGACTTCCCCCTGAACGACGGGGCGGACATCCACCTGACGATCCGGAGGTGGTACCTGCCGAACGGGCAGACGATCGATCACAAGGGCCTGACACCGGACGTCACGGCCACCCTGGCCAACTCGGGCGACGAATACGACGTCATGCAGCCCACCAAGGGCTACGCCAAGGACACCCAGCTCAGTTCAGCGCTAACGCTGCTTACCTCTCAGTAGACTGAGCATCCGCTACGGGCGGTTAGCTCAATTGGCAGAGCGCCTCGCTTACACCGAGGAGGCCGTTGGTTCGAATCCATCACCGCCCACAATTCAATTGCAGTCACTTATGAAGGTCGATTGGGGAGCTGACGACTTCGAATGGCGGGATACGTCTCTCGATGAGAGGCTCGCCATCGAGTGGCTCGAGAACGAGAGGTTGTGGCGTAACAGGCCAACCTGCAGCAAAGGCGTACCAGCTGGCTACGACCTAGATCTAGAGGGGTGGGCACTGCAGCTGGTGATGGGCGACCTGGATCCCGAGCGCGCATGGCGCCTGGTCATGACCTTGGTTCAGCATGCCTCGGACGAACAAGATTTATCCAACATTGGGATCGGACCCCCGGAGAGTCTCCTTCGAAATCACGCCGAGATCACATCCAGGGTTCGAGCGGCGGCCGAGACAGATCTGCGCTTAAGCAAGCCCTGAACTCGGCCTGGCCGATTTCGAAGGCTCGAGAGCAGTGTTGAAGATATCGTTGGCGCTGCTATTTGGGATGTCACAATCGGTCGGTGACCAGCAATAACAATGCAGTTGGCAAGTGGTCGATTCTGCACTTCTCGCAGGCGAATGCAGCTGGTCGCGGGCAGGGTGACGTCCCAGCCTTGCTTAGGCGAGTGGCGAAGTCGATCAGCACACTAGGTCCGGTGACGATACAAGACATTGCCTTCCACAATGAAATGGACGATGACGGCAATGATTGCCCGTATATCACTGTGTACTACTACCGGCCGCGAGCTAGAAAGCCGTAAGCGCGCCTCCGCTGAGCTAAGCGGTGGTGTGGGGCTGGACCATCTGCCAAAACCATCGGTCGAGACTGAAGCGCCGTCGGCTGAGTTGCTGACTCGAGACGCTCAGTAAGCTCGATCGATGCGGTGACAGTCGGATCGGCCTCACTGCAGGATGCGCCCGTATACGTCGGACTCGGTCTAGTAGCGTTTGGCGTGGTGGCGCTCCGGAGCCGGGATCAGCACTACCAATTTCTCCAATTGATAAGGCCGTATCCCAGGTCCGGATCAATTTACGTCCTCATCAACGTGGTTATCCCCTGCTAGCAGTCGTTGGAGGAATTGCATTAGTGGTTAGTCGGTTCGTAGGGCCCTGAGCGCCTTTCGATGTTGGCCAGCCGAGCAGATAGCTCTTGGTGCGGTCAGGAAACGCCTTCCATTGGATATTTCAAAGCTAGGTGCGCAAACGCGTCGACTCCGCGCATGGCGAGCTCGGCTTCGACGTCGCCCGCCAGGAATCTCTGCGCGGCATCTGATCCTCGCAAGGTTGCGTCGAAGTGGGCGACAGTCAGTCCGCTCACGAACGTGTGAGCCTGGCTGCCTGAAGCCAGCTCGGTGATCGGGAGCATGGCCTCCGGGATCCACGCAGCTTCGCTGGGAAAGGTCATGGCGCGGATGGCTTCGTGCGCGGTTTCGACGTCGTCGATGAAGTGCTGGTGGTCGGCTCGCCGCAAAACGAACATCCTCTTCGGCTCTGGCGTGCGATCGAACAACTCGTAGACACCATCAAGCGGGATCGAAACGTCGAGCTCGCCGGTTAGATAGAGCGTGGGAATGTCGCGGCTCCATTTGAATTTGAGCGTCAGCGGCAATAGCGAGAACGGTCCAGCCACCGAAGCTGTGGCCGGCCAAGCCGATCCGATCTGGATCGATCTCGAGGTTTTCGCGAGCCAGAAGATGATCTAGAAGGAAAGTGACATCGGGCCGTCGGCTGGCGATGATGGCGTCGATCCGCGCGCCTCGCTCCGCCTTTGTCTCGCGATCTTTGCGTGCCAGGTCTGGCGCGACCACCTCCGAGTGATCCATGGCGGAGACTACGTAGCCGTGACTCGCCAGGTGCGTGCAGAGAAATGACGACACCAGCCGATTGCCACCGCTGTAATGGGAGAAGACGACCAGAGGGCGACGCCGGTGTTCGGTTGGTTGCCAGATCTCGACGGGGAACGTTCGGTCGCGCGCAGTGTCGTGCGCTTCGACGGTTCGCACGTTGACCGAATATTTGCCTGCAGCGAACGGGTCGTAATCTGCCATGTCAATTCGCACCACCGTAGCGCGTGTATAGTGCCGCGGTGATTTCGAAGCAAGCCCCCGTGGGCTACGGCATCGATTTCGGGACGAGCAACAGTGCGATTGCAGTCGCGTTCGCGGATCGGGTCGATGTTGTCCCGCTTGGACCATCGCCATCCGCGATGACGCTGCCTTCGTTCGTGTACCTGCATCGCAGCGGAGGTCGTGCTGCCGGCGACCAAGCGGTGAGGACGTTCCTCGAGTCCGGGCACGAGAAGACAGATTGCTGGAACTGCTCGCTGGCGCCCTACGGCTGGGACACGGAATGCCGCCAGTACCGCAAGGGCGGCGGCTGCAACGACGCTCGGCTGCTGTCGGGCGTAAAGCACGAGCTCGCGAAGGTCGGCTTCGCCGGTACCAACTCCTGGGCGACCGACTTCACGGTGGGATCGCTGGTTTCGGTCGTGATCAAGCGATTGAAGGCGGAGGCCGACGCGTTCGTCTCTCATGGCGCTCGGCGTGTCGTAGTTGGTCATCCGGTGGTGTTTGCGGGCGCCGATCCCACTGATCGCGCCGCGTCGGACGTCGAGGCGTTCAGCCGCCTGCAGCAGGCGGCCATCGAGGCCGGGTTCGACGAGGTGGCTTTTCTGCCGGAGCCGACCGCTGCGGTGATCGGCGAGCCGGTGCATCACGATATCGAAATCGCGGTCGACTTTGGCGGCGGAACTTTCGACGTGGCCGTCATGGATTCGCGCGCCGGCGAGCCGCGAATCGCCGCCACGTCCGGTGTGGCCGTGGGAGGCGAGGTCTTGGACGGCGTCCTGTTCGAGACGTCTGTCGGGCCGGCGCTGGGTCTGGAGGTGCTGCCCAGCTGGCTGTTCAACGAGCTCCGCACGGCGAGCTCTGTGAGGCTTCTGATGGCCGATCCCGGGATTCCCGCCATCCTCACAAGAATTGGTGGTCAGCCTGCTGACCTGGTGCACGCGCTTCTCTACGAGGGGCATGCCTACGAGTTCTACAAGGCGATCGAAGCAGCCAAGATCGCGCTGTCGAGCTCGGATGAGACCGAGCTGAGGTTTGCTCCCCTCGGTCTTCGCGTTACTCTCAGCCGCTCGGCGTTCGAGTCGATGATCCGGCCCGAGCTGGACATGGTGCGAGAGGCGATCCAGCGAGCGTTGGCCGCCGGAAGTATTGAGGCGCGAGACGTCGACCGTGTGCTTCTGACCGGCGGTTCGGCTTACATCCCAGCGTTCCGCGCCGACCTGGCACAGACGTTTGGCGGGGGTCGCCTCGAGCAGCGAGATGCGTTCACGGCCGTCGTGCACGGGCTGGGCGTGCGCGCGCAGCAGCTGTGGGGTTCGTCTACGCCTCAGCCGGTCTGATCAGAGGCGCCAGCCGGGTCGGCGCCGATAAGCAGCCCAGGCCAGTCCCAGGTGGGCGGAAACAGAGCTAGCCCATTCCGTGAGCAGCGGGAATGCGACGTAGACCGAAACGGCGGCGTCATATGCAATTAGAAGGAAACCCCACCAGGGCACGGCCGCCTTGAAAACGAACGGTGTCCACAACACGCTGAACTCAGGCACGTACCAGCAAAGCGATTCCTGCGAGTAGTGATTCGCCGAGCACACGTCTTGCCCGAAGCGGCCGAACACCTGGCCGTCGATCCCGACCCACAGTGAGAGCAGGAGTGCCGCCAGCACGATAGATAGCGCGACAAGTCTGCGAGGCGGTCTTCGGACGTGGGCGGCAAGCAGGAGCGCCGCGGGCAGCGAGGCGAAGACGAGAAACCGCGGGCCCCACGTGAATCCACCGTACCAGGCCCACCAGGAGCCGTAGACAAGAACCAGGCCGGCCAGGTAGAGCAACCAGAGGACGAGGATCTCGCGCACCGATCGCAGCGCTTCAACGGCGCGGCCGAACCACAGCAGCAAGCCCGACGCGAAGAACAGAAGTCCCTTTCCGAACGACACGAGCAGAGAGAGCACGCCGAACAACGTGGGATAGCTGAAGCCGGTCAGGCCGGAGTAGGGGAGGAGGGTCTGAAAGCCGTGGTCGCCCTCGTAGCCTGTCGAGAATGCCGACTTGCGGCGCACGG